>Ga0209573_1001002_pt1 | contig 48805 bp, 34 predicted proteins | sample TNRBio252014_DNA_FD_185870 | JGI IMG/M metagenome (GOLD analysis project Ga0209573, IMG submission 185870) | Wastewater treatment Type I Accumulibacter community from EBPR Bioreactor in Madison, WI, USA - TNR Reactor_6/25/2014_ DNA (SPAdes)... | ecosystem: Engineered > Bioreactor > EBPR >... | reverse complement strand
AACTTGGCGCCATTAAAATTTCTTTTAAGCTCGCCAAGTTACTAAAAAAATTGAGGTTGTTTGATAACACAATAATTCTATAATCTATTTATTTTCAATGCATTATGCATAATAATTTCGTTTAACTATTGCACTCCCGCCACCAGTGGCGGGAGTGCAGCTGAATTTAAGTGTATTCCCGCCACTGCATGGCGTGTATTTTGGTAATGTCCTTGATCGTTCGTCACAAAATACGTCAGATTGTCAAAATTCCAAATCATCCAACGGGCTTTTAATCCTGTCCATAGCTTTTTGAGTGATATGGGTGTAAATTTCTGTCGTTTTACTACTCTCATGGCCAAGTAACTCCTGGATATACCTCAAATCCACGCCCTTCTCCAGCAAATGAGTTGCAAAACTGTGGCGGAGTGTGTGAACAGTGGCATAAGGATTTATACCTGATATTTGCTTGGCCTTTGTAAAGATATTTTGAACGCTTCGTTCTGCATATTGCCCTCCATTGGGGCCTTCAAATACCCATTCTACCGGTTTGTATAGCCTGAAATATTCTTGTAAGGCCAATAACGCTTTGTCGGAAAGGAGCGTGCAACGGTCTTTTTTACCTTTACCGCCGCGTATGAATATTCGGCGCTGCCCAGGTTGCAGGTCGGCAATTCTCAAATTGAGTACTTCGCTGAGACGAAGCCCGGCTGCATATACTAGCATTAGAATGCACCTATGCTTCAAATTATCAGTCGCCTGTAACAAGCGTATGACTTCTTCTTCCGTCAACACTTGAGGTAATTTCTGGGAACGCTTTGGCCTAATGATGTTTAGTACCTTCTCTTCCTGCCCCACCACTTCCGCATAAAACATCTTGATAGCACTCAATATCTGGTTTTGATGCGACTCGCTGATGTGCCGCTCTCTGATGAGCCCCACCACGTATTGATCAATTTGCTTGCGGGTAATCTGGCGAGGTTTTATGTCGTCATAATGCCGGATAAACTGCCGAAAACAATTTTTGTAAGCTTTGATCGTCCGCCAACTATATCGCTTTAACATCAGCACTTCCTCCAGGGCCGTTACGGCCGCTTCGTATTTTGCGGGCACGGGCCCTTCTTTCCATGGCAAGGCTTGGCGCACAGGGTAGGCCGACTGTTCAGGTATGTTTTCGTCGGGCGTAAACGTTAGGTGCGCAATCCCCAGCAAATATTGCGCCAAGAAGCGCAGAGTGAGCCTGGTATAGGGTACTTCCCAGGTCTTTTGTGCCGCATTCCAACGCCGTCCGTGGATGTTTTTTACTGTGGCTAAGTGCTGCGGCACTAACAACGGCGGTACGAAGATGCTTAAGGTATCGGATTTGTGAGCATGCCGGGATACGATGATTTTATCTGCCGGAATTTCAGCAGGCGCTTCATGCTCTTTTTCGAATACCAGGTTGTCAGTGCCAAATAATCGCTTTAGCGCCTCCACTGTCCGGCCTTCCTGGGGCGCTACCCACGCCCGAATTTCCGGGTTCCACCACGCACGTGGCACCTGCCTGATAAGCATAGGAAAGGAAGTATCAAAAGATTCGGGTCGAACGGCCATATACGAATCGTTTTTCACTTGTATGGGTGATACACAAATTTTCATTCGGGATGAGGGTTTGATGTAAAAATAATATGTTTTTTGAAATGTAAAGTCATGCGTTGCTTTTTTTTATAAAGCTTGCCTGTAATTCGCTGCACGCATTTCGAATTCACTCTTTCACACCCAAACCCAATTTTTCCTATCTTGACCCCCTGAAAAAACGCAAACAATCCACACCACATGAGATTGACCATCGCACTGGCCGTGACTATCGCGGCGTTAAACCTTTCCTGGGCACAGTCGAATATTCCCTATTTCCTGCCCAATATCAGCTATGACCCGAAAATTCCCACACCCGCATCGGTGCTGGGGTATGAAGTCGGGGACTGGCACGTGAGCCACGACCAGCAGTATATGTATATGAAAATACTGGCGGAGGCCTCCGACCGCATTACGCTGACGGAGTACGCCCGTACCCACGAGCGTAGGCCCATGGTTTACCTGACTATTACCTCGCCCCAAAATCACCGCAATATTGACGAACTCAAGGCCCGGCATAAGCAATTGACCGAACCCAATTCAGCTGCTAAGGTCGACCTGGCTAATACCCCGTTGGTGCTGTACCAGGGCTTCAGCATACACGGCAACGAACCCAGCGGCGGCAATGCAGCCCTGCTGGTGGCGTATTATCTCGCGGCCGGGCAAGGTCCTGAGATCGAGCAACTGCTGGATCAGACTATTATCCTGCTCGATCCCTGTTTTAACCCCGACGGCTTCCAGCGTTTTTCTACCTGGGCCAATATGAACCGCAACAAAAATATTACCGCCGACCCCCAGCACCGCGAATACCGCGAACCCTGGCCGATGGGGCGTACCAACCACTACTGGTTTGACCTCAACCGCGACTGGCTGCCGGCGCAGCACCCCGAGTCGCAGGGCCGACTGCGCACTTTCCACGAGTGGAAACCCAACCTGCTCACCGACCATCACGAGATGGGCACCAATGCGACTTTCTTTTTTATGCCCGGCGAACCCCAGCGCGTGAACCCGCTCACGCCGCTGCGCAACCAGGAGCTTACGAGTAAGATAGCCGATTTTCATGTGGCCGCGCTCGATAAGATCGGCTCGCTGTATTATACCCGCGAAGGCTTTGACGATTTTTACTACGGCAAAGGCTCTACTTATCCCGATATCAACGGCGCCGTTGGTATTCTCTTTGAACAGGCCAGTTCGCGCGGTCAAGCCCAGGAGACCGAAAACGGCGTGCTCACGTTTGCCTTTACTATCCGCAACCAGGTCACTACCGCCCTTTCTACGCAAAAAGCGGCGGTAGCGCTGAAAAACGACCTGTTGCAGATGCAGCGCGATTTTTACGTGTCGGCTATGGAAGAAGCCCGGCAGGACAACAATAAAGCCTACGTTTTCGGCGACGCCGCCGACCCCGCCCGAGCCGCTTATCTGATCGAGATATTAAACCGGCACCAGGTAGAGGTGTACCGGCTGTCGCGTAAAGTGGACGCTTTTTCTCCGGAAAGTGCCTATGTAGTCCCCCTGGAGCAACCCCAGTACCGGCTTATCCGGGCAGCCTTTGAGACGATGACGACTTTTCAGGACAGCCAGTTTTACGATATCTCTTCCTGGACTTTGCCGCTGGCGTTTAATTTGCCCTATGCTGCGCTCGACAAGAAGGTGTGGAATGCGCAGCTTTTGGGCGAAAAAATATCGGCTACCGATGTTAAACGCGCCACGCCGGAGCCTGCTGCCGCTACGTATGCTTACATGCTGGACTGGAACGACTACCACGCGCCCAAGGCCCTGAATTTCCTGCTCCGGCAGGGGCTGCGCGCCAAAGTAAGTATGGCGCCGTTTAAAACGACCCAGCGCAATTACGATAGGGGAGTGGTGATGATCCCCACAGCCAATCAGAGCAAAACGCCCGCTGAAATACACGAATTGGTCAAGCAGGCTATTGCGAAAAGCGGTACGCCCATCTACGGCGAGTCGAGCGGCTATACGCCCGAAGGCTCCGATATGGGCAGCAGCACGCTTCGCCCGCTGAAAACGCCCAAGGTATTGCTCGTCACCGGAGAGGGAGTCTCGGCATACGATGCAGGCGAAGTATGGCATCTGCTCGACCAGCGTTACGAGATGGAGATCAGTCTGGCTGATGCTAATGCATTGGGTGGATTAAACCTGGATCGCTATACGGTAGTTATTATGCCGGATGGCGGATATACCGGCACGCCGCAGGGAGCTGTTGACCAACTCAAGCGCTGGGTACAGGAAGGCGGCGTGCTGATAGCTATGCAGGGCGCTGTGAGCTGGGCCAAAGACAAGGGGCTGGTTGGTATCGAAATAAAAAAAGAAAAAGAAGATACCACCAAAAAAGCCGCCCGCAGGCCATATGAGAAACAACCCGATGACTCCGGCGCGCAGGTTATCGGCGGGGCCATCGTGGCCGCCACCGGCGACTTGACGCATCCACTGCTATTCGGCTATCAGCGCGAGCGCCTGCCGCTGTTCCGCCAAGGTACCCTGATGTTCGAACCCGCAAAAAATATCTATGCCACCCCCTTGGTATACACCGACAAACCTCTGCTGAGCGGTTATATGAGCAGCAAAAACCTGCAACTACTCGGCCAATCTGCGGCGGTGGTGGTAGGCGGATTGGGCAGGGGGCGAGTTATTTGTCTGGCGGATAACCCCGCTTTCCGGGCCTTCTGGTTTGGCGGCAATAAGTTGCTGGCCAACGCCATTTTCTTTGGGCACACGATTGGCCAGGCAACTACGGAGCCGGCGGGGAAGTAGGGACTGTACGACTGTGCGACTGTGCGACTGTGCGACTGTGCGACTGTACGACTGTGCGACTGTACGACTGTACGACTGTACGACTGTACGACTGTACGACTGTACGACTGTACGACTGTACGACTGTACGACTGTACGACTGTACGACTGTGCGACTGTACGACTGTGCGACTGTGCGACTGTACGACTGTGCGACTGTACGACTGTACGACTGTACGACTGTACGAGCATAAGCGTACAAGATACGTGAAGCTCCTAAGTTCGCAAAGTCGCAAAGTCGCATTGCAAAAAAACGCTAACTTTGCGGCGCTTTGCCAAAAAGGCAATGATGGCATCCTAACCAACAGACAGGAGTAATGAAACTAGGCATAATTTGCGAAGGGAAAGTCCCCCCCGATATACGAGTACCGTTGAATCCGGCGCAATGCGCCAACCTGATGGAGCGATTCCCCATAGAAATCATCGTAGAACCCTCTGCCTTGAGGTGTTTTCGCGATGAAGAATACGAGGCGGCGGGAGTACCCCTGAGTACTTATATGTCGGATTGCGATGTGCTGTTGGGCGTAAAGGAAGTGCCGGTAGACCGCCTTATACCCGGAAAAACCTACAGTTTTTTTTCGCATACTATCAAAAAGCAGCCCTACAATCGCAAATTGCTGCAAGCTATTCTGGCCAAAGACATCAGACTTATAGATTACGAGGTGATGACTGATGAAAAAGGTCAACGCGTAGTGGCCTTCGGCTATTTTGCAGGCATGGTAGGCGCGTACAACGGCATCATGACTTACGGGATGCGCACGGGCGCCTTTCACCTGAAGCGACTGCACGAATGCCACGACTATAGCGAAGCGGAAGCCCAATATGCCGGCATCCAATTCCCTCCTATGCGGATCGTACTCAGCGGTACCGGCCGGGTGAGCAGCGGCGCCGCGCAGGTTTTGACCGATATGGGGATCAGGCAGGTGAGCCCGGGGGAATACCTGACGCACACCTACAGCGAGCCCGTTTTTACCCAAATTTCCTGTCTGGATTATGCCGCACGCAAGGATATGCACGGTTTTTCCAGAGCTGATTATTACACCCATCCCGAAGAGTTTGTCAGTGCCTTTGCACCGTATGCCCGGGTGAGCGACATATTTATCAACGGCATTTTTTGGGAAAAGCGCGCCCCGGCTTTTTTTACCAAAGAAGACATGCGCCGGGCAGATTTCAATATTCGCGTTATCGCCGATATCACCTGCGACATCGCGCCTAATTCGTCAATCCCATCCACTTTGTTTGCCACGTCAATTGCCAATCCCATTTTTGGCTACGACCCTTTTTTAGAACACGAGGCCTCGCCGCACCAATCGCATGTCATAGACATGATGACTATCGACAATCTGCCCAGCGAATTGCCGCGCGATGCTTCTACGGCTTTCGGCGAGATGCTGATTAAACATTTGATTCCAGAATTGTTGGCAAAGGATAGTCCTATGGTAGAACGAGCCACTATCGCCGACGGAGGCGGCTTGAAACCCAGGTTCTCCTATTTGCAGGATTATGTGGAAGAAAATACCAGGGTGGGTTAGGGGGAAGGTTTAGCGTTAGGGTTTAGTGCATGCGCAGTTTAGCGATTGGGTTTAGTTTTCTAAACATACAGCTAAACCCAATCGCTAAACCTTATTTACAAACCATCCCAGAATATTCCGCTCTATCCGCGTTTCGATGTGAGAAGTATCCGTGCGGACAAAAGCTTGGCCGGTGATGCGTTCGTAAAGCTCGATATAGCGGTCGGAAATTTGATCGACAAATTCGTCGGGCATCACGGGCATGAGTTGGTTGTCGAGCCCTTGAAAGCCGTGGGCCATGAGCCATTCGCGGACAAATTCCTTAGAAAGTTGCTTTTGCCGTTCGCCGCGGGCCTGGCGCTCGTCGTAGCCGTCGAGGTAAAAATAGCGGGAGCTGTCGGGCGTGTGGATTTCATCGATCAGCATTATCTCGCCGTTGCGAAAGCCGAATTCGTATTTGGTATCTACGAGGATGAGCCCTCTTTTGCGGGCCATTTCGCTGCCTTTGGCAAAAAGGGCCTGGGTATAGGCTTCCAACTGCTCGTATTGGGCGGGTGTGACCAGTTTGCGCGCCAGGATCTCCTCTTTTGACACGTCTTCGTCGTGGCCTTCTTCGGCTTTGGTGGCAGGCGTAATAATAGGGTGGGGGAATGGGTCGTTTTCGCGCATACCCTCGGGCATAGTTACTCCGCAAAGTGTGCGTATGCCCGCCTGGTATTGGCGCCAGGCGTGTCCGGCCAGGTATCCTCTGATGACCATCTCAATACGGATGGGTTCACAGAGCCAGCCTATCGACACATTGGGATCGGGAGTGGCCAGCAGCCAATTGGGCGCGATATCGCGGGTAGCCTCCAGGTTATACGCTGCGATCTGGTTGAGCACCTGGCCTTTATACGGAATAGGCCTGGGCAGAATATGGTCGAAGGCGGAGATGCGGTCGGAGGCCACCGCTACGAGGTAGGCTCCAACCGTATATACATCGCGCACTTTGCCGCGGTAAAACTGCGTCTGGCCGGGCAATTGGAAATGGGTATCGAGGATTGCTGACATGTTGATGTGCTGATGTGCTGATGTGCTGATAATTAATAATTAAAAATGAATAATTAATAATGTTTTTGCAAATCAGCAAATCAGCAAATCAGCAAATTGACAAATTACTTTTCCTCCAGTTCCTTCATCACGTCCTCCGTTTCGCGCATCAGCTCCTCCCATTCGCGTTTGAGGGCGGCTTTTTCGCCGGCGTCGTAATTTTCGGGCGTATCTTCCTGGAGCTGGCGTTCGATCGCTTTTCGTTTGCGTTCGAGTTTATCGATTTTATTGATCAGGTCGCTGTCTTCCAGTCTTTCTGCGCGATCTTTCATTGTGTTGATAAGGCCGCCGATCTTATCAACGGCTTCATCGTATTTGCCGTCATTAAACTTCTGGCGTTCTGTCCTGAGCAAACCCCAGGCGGCTTTGCCCAGGTCGCGAACTTCACCGAATATCTCCTTCGACTGGGCTTTTTCTTCAGTTGTGCCGAAGAAATAATTATACACCAAAATGGCGAGAACCAGCACGACGGCCAGTTTGAGCAGACTGCGTAGCATAGTATGGTATTTTTCAGCGCGAATTATTGCTCCAGATAGCGCAATAAATTGACGATGACGGTTTCATTAAAAATAGAGCTGGGTTGTTGTTTAACAAAAGTACGGATTTGTTTGACTTGTTGCGGCATGGCTTTTTCTACGGAAGCCTGTGACAATTCAACCTGTTGAAAGCCTTTGCCCGGACTTTTCAAGAAATAATTGGCGCGCATTTTCAGCACCTGCTGACCGTTAAAAGTTTCCACCTTTTTCTGTGCGTATTTGTAAAACACGTATTTGCTATTGTGCAGTACCTGGTAGCATTTCAATGTTTTAGCGCCGCCGGCTGTGACATCGGGCGTGATTTCAAATTTCCAGGTTTGTTGCCCTATGTTTGCTTCAAATCGTTTGATATGTTTCAGGGCTATCGTGCCTTGGCTACCGTTACTGAGTTTAACAACCACTAGCTGCTTTTCCAGATTAAAATTAATATCGGCGTCAACAGCGGCATCGGGTTTTGTAGTCAACCATATCTTCCCGCCTTGATAGTCTTCGAACAACAAAGGGCTGCCTACCACGCCTTCCGGCGCGCTAAACGGCTTTTTGATGATTTCCATTACCGCTGATAAGGGCGAGTTAGACTTTCCGCTTTGAGCCGATACACAGGTTGAGAATGCCAATAGTACAAATAGCAATGCTTTTGCTTTCATAGTTTTGTTTTTTTTACAAAAATAGTTTTTTCCTTTTTATCGCAAGGGAGGATTTTTTTGAGGTGACGTCCGGGGTTCTCGCTGGGGAGGGTGACGGCCACGGTTCACGCTGGGGTGGTGACGGCGGGGGGTCTCGCTGAGGGGGTGACGGCTGAGGTTTTCCCCGGCCGTCACCCCCTAAGGCGCTCCCCGGCCGTCACCCCCTAAGGCGCTCCCCGGCCGTCACCCCCTAAGGCGCTCCCGGGCCGTCACCCCCAAGGATATTCCCGGGAAAAATACTACCTTTGCAGCCTGATTCAAGAAGTGAGACAAACTATAATCTGGATATGCAAATCAGGTGGAGCGGAATAGCCCTTTTGGGGGTCTTGTGGAGTTTGGCGGCATGGTCTTGCCAGCAGGACAAAGTGGCGGAGGAAAAAAGAGGTGAATTTGAGTGGGAGAGCCGGCGGTTTATGAAGAAATCAGCTGATTGTGAGACAGATAGCTTTAGGTGCGCAGTTATTAAAGCCTCCTATTTGTTGCCGGTAGCGGGTCCTGAGCCTGCGCGGCGCAGCATAAGCGACACCTTAATGCAGTTTGTGCGCAGGTCGCTGGCCGTTTTTGCCGTGGCTGACGAAGAAATTCCAGGAAGCCTCGACGCAATTGCAAATAGTTTCCTGGAAGAATACGAGTTGATGCAACAGGACGAACCCGGCTATGAAATACCCTGGTCGGTAGAGACTTCCGGCGAGTTGTTATCCGAAAATGGGCAAGTGGTATGTATGGAAATCACAAATTTCGCGTATGCCGGCGGTGTGCATCCCAATTCTTACGTAACGCTATTGAACTTCGACGCGACTTCGGGTAAAAAATTGTTGTTAAAAGATATAGTCACGGATACCCTTCAACTCAAGCGAATGGCAGAGGCAAAATTCCGTGAGATGAAAGGACTGGAACCGGGAGTTAGCCTCAGCGATGCCGGCTTTTTTTGGGGAGACGCCTTTACACTGCCTGAAAACATTGGCTTTAAAGGCGATAGCCTGCTTTTTTATTACAATCCATACGAGATTGCGGCATATGTAGAAGGGCCTACGTCTTTCACACTCCCCCTAAGCGAGGTGAAATCTATATTGCGAAAAAGAAAAAAACATTGACAAACAAAAACACTTTTCCACATGACTAAAAAATGGATGGTCATTATGGCAATGGCCGGCTTGTTTTTTATGGCCTGCAAAAACGATAAGCAAGGCGAAACCGCACAGATGCCGGCGGCGCCACAGGACACAACTATCCAAACCGGCCCTCCGCCACCCGCCAATGAGCTCGGCGCCCTGGAAGCCCAGCGCTGGCGCCTCACAAGCTTTGTAGCTGAAGGCGCAACGCTACAATTGCCGGATAGCGCACACCTCACAGCTGTTTTTGACGGGACTTTTGTAACCGGATCTGCGGGATGTAATGATTATCGGGCGTCTTATACCAAGGGAGATGATAATTCGCTTCAGATCAGTTCGCTGTCACATTCTTCCAGGACGTGTCAAGGTTTGATAGGACGGGAAGAAAAGTATTATTTGGTATTAGGCGAAGCCGGCTCGTATGTCATGCCCGATTCATTTACGCTTGAACTCAAATCGGGCAAAGGACTGCTGACTTACCGTGCAATCGAAAACGGTGTGATTAAATATTATAAAGGGACTAAAAAATAATATGGTGCGCAGCAAGCCCCCTCGTTTATTGTGGTGGGTATTGGCCGGTTGGGCTATCATCAACTTCCTGCAGGCGGCCATTACGCCTGCTGACCCTGACGAAGCTTATTACCGGCTGTATGCGCAACAACTGGCATGGGGGTATTTTGATCATCCCCCCATGCTGGCCCTTATTATTGCTGCCGGGCAGAAACTGGTGGGTGGGGCTCTGGGTATTCGCCTGCTTTTGCCATTGTTACAAGTCGTTTCCGTTTGGTGGATATGGCGATTGGCGGGGTCGCCGGCGCAAAACCGCAGGTTGTTATTACTGGTAGCCATACTGGCGGCCATGCCAATGTTTGAAGTATATGGTTTTATTGCTGCCCCGGACGCGCCGCTACTATTCTTTTCCGTTTTGTTTTTTGCCGCCTATCAATTTTTTCTCAGCCGGCCAGGTTTACGAGCCGCCTTACTGCTGGGCGCTTGTATGGCGGCTTTATTGTACAGCAAGTATCATGGCGTACTACTCATATTTTTTACGCTGTTGTCTAATCTGGCACTTTTGCGGCAGCCCTGGTTTTATGTGGCTTCCTTTTTCGGATTCGGTCTCTTTTTTCCGCACTTATACTGGCAATTCGCCAATGAATTTCCTTCCTTTCGCTACCATTTGCAAGGGCGCGATGATCCCTACGAACTCAAGCACACCATAAACTACCTCATCAACCAGGTAGTCATTTTTAGTCCTTTATTATTCCCCCTTTGGGTTTACGCCCTTGTGCGTTATCGAGCGGTCAATTTATTAGAGCGGGCTTACTATTTTGTCATCGGCGGCTTTCTGTTGTTTTTCTTGTGGGCTACTTCCAAAGGCCACGTGGAGCCGCAGTGGACTTGCATCCTGAGTATTCCGCTTGCCTTATTACTTTTCCGATACAGTGATGGGCGGCCTGTTTTTGAAGCCTGGCTCTGGCGCTTGTCGCTTGCTTCTTTCATCGCTATAATGGGCTTCCGAATCGTGTTGGCGCTTGATGCCCTGCGCCCGGCGCAACTCGACAAGCAATTTTTGCATAAAACATGGGTATCCGAGCTCAAAAAAGAAGCGGGTGATTCTCCCGTGGTGTTCCAAAACTCATACCGCTTGGCGGCGGTTTACGATTTGTATACCGGTCAAAGAGCCTATACGTTTACCGACGCCGATTATCGCAAAAGCCAGTTCGATATTTGGGATAGAGAAAAAGATTTGCACCACAAAAAAGTATTGATAGCCGCCCAAAAAGACCTCGGTTGCCCTTCCTGCCGAACGCTAAAAGCCGATCGCCAGCAGTTTAAATTGTACTGGATCGATAGCCTGGAAGTGGCCCAAAAGGCGCATATTGACGTTAATGACCCTCCTTCCAGCTGGCTTGCCGGACAACGCGTCAGCATTCCCGTTTCGTTATATAATCCTTACCGGCATCCAATTGCATTGGGAAAGGGAGTATCTCCAGTTTCCGTATCCGCGATGTTTTTTGCCAATAATGAAGACGTAGTTTTTGCCGGCGCAGAAATGCCTTTGCGGGTTTTGCCTCCTGGCGATACGGTCGAAACCGAACTCATTTTTCGCGTGCCGCCGCGCCTGAAGCCGGGCGCCTACCATTGGTCGCTGGGCCTCAAAACCGGCGCTCTTCCTCCTGCCGTTAATAGCCGGGCTTATTCTGTTGTTTTATATTAAAATGTTTAACAGGGTGTTAACTACGTTGAATTTCATCTTCGCTTAAATTTGAAGAAAAAGCGTTTTTTCATCAAACACCTGCAATATGAGAACCTGTCTTGTCCTTTCGCTTTTGCTCCTATTAAATGGAATTACAGTTGCCCAATCTACTCCTGACGATGTGCGGGGCCGCCATTTCGGTTATTTGAATCTAAATGCACAAGTAGGTTTACCCCTGGATGATTTTCGCGACAATCTGCCCAAGTCCGGCTTTGGCGGAGGAGGGTATCTGCTTATTCAGATTACCAAAAAAATGCCGCTTTACGCAGGCATCGACCTGGCGGGCATGGTCTACGACAGAGAATCGAAAAAATACAATATCAACATAGGCGGGTTTACCGAAAAATATACCCTCAAAACCAACAACAGCATTTTTTTAGGTCATGCTATGCTGCGGTTTTCGCCGATTGTTGATTTTCCCGTAAAGCCGTATATAGACGGTATGATTGGCACTAAAAACCTGTTTACCCGTACGCGGCTCATCGATGACGACGATTTTGAGGAGGAGGATTCCGATTCAGAAGTTGAACGCGGCGATTGGGCTTTGAGCTATGGACTTGCACTCGGAGTTCGCCTGCAGGTATTCCGCAAAGCGCCCGAAATTACAATCGATCTTCGTTGCGCTTACCTGCCCGGCGCCAATGCGACCTACCTGGTGCGCAAAACCGGCGACAGCGGCCCCTACGAGTTGCCTATCGATGCTTTTGAAGAAAAATCGTCGGCTACTAACTTATTGATTCCCAGCCTGGGGATTACGTTTAATTTGTATCAGGAGTAGCTGTTGTAGGTTGTAAGTTATAGGTTGTAGGTTGCATTGATACCTACAACTTACAACCTACAACAGTCATCACCTCAATAGCACCACATCCCCCTTAAACACCTCCGTAACGCCATCTACGAAAGTGATCTCGGCGAGGTACACGTATATCCCGGTGTTTAGGGGTTTGCCGCGCCATTCCCCATCCCAGCCGAAAGTGGGGTCATTGGGTTGGAAATTGCTTCTTTCGAATACCAGGCCTCCCGACCGGCTGAAAATGCGCATACTCTTCACTTCTGCTACTCCTACGCCCGCATAAACGATAAACAAGTCGTTTTGGCCGTCGTCGTTGGGGCTGAATGCGTTGGGGATAAATACCGGGCGGTCTTTTGTTACCGTTACAAATACCGCGTCAGTAGCGCGGCACAGGGTGATGGTGTCGAATACCTCCACCGTATACAAAGTAGAGATCAGGGGGCTTATGGCTATTATTGCCGAATTGGAAGTATCTGAGGGCGTCCATTTATAAGCCAGATCCACGCTATTGGTCAGCGCTTCTATAGTCACCGTATCGCCCAATTGCAGATCAAAATCGTCGCCCAGCGTCACCTCCAGCACGGGTGGGCCTTTCACAACCTGTGTGTAAGTTTCTTCGCAGCCGGCCGCATCGCGTACGATGACCTCGTAGGAGCCTTCAAAGAGGTGGAGAAAGGCCGGTGTGGAAGAGAAAGTCTGACCGCCGTTAATAGAGAATAAATAGGAAGGCGTGCCGCCGCTGACGGTATCCAGCTGAATAGCGCCGCCGCTGGGTCCGCTGGTGCAGGTAATATCAGTTACCGAAAGGTCGGCAGCTATTTCTGTAGGTTCATCGAGGAAAAACGTGGCATCGGCCTGGCAGTTTTTCTCGTTGATAATCGTTACAGCGTATTGACCGGTGGCAAGTCCTGAGGCAATAGCGGCATTGCCACCCGAGCTCCAGTAGTAGGACAGAGAGGTATAGGGGCCGGCCGGCAGCGCTATCAGGGCGCCGTCGGCTTCGCCGGCACAACTGATTACGTTGTTAATATCTATACTCACCGTGAGCGGACCGGCAGGTTGGGTGACTTGCACCCCGGCGAAATCCTGGCAGCCGTCGCTATTGGTGACGGTCACGTCGTAAAATCCCGCGGGCAGGTTGGCTACCGTAGCGGTCGTGGCGCCGTTGCTCCACTGGTATTGGCTGGGATTGCCGTTGGCGCTTACGCTAACACTGCCATCGGCGCCTTCAAAGCAGGATACAGCCTGCACCAATTGAGCTGTGGCAATAAATTCGGGGGGCTCGGTGATTGTTACGGGAAGTGTCACCATGCAATTATTAGCATCGGTTACGGTAAGTATGTAAGTAGAAGCGCATAACTGACTCAACGTGTTCGTAGTAGCGCCGTTAGACCATTGCAACTGGTAGGCGCCGGTACCGCCGGCAATGACGGCTTCTACGGCGCCGTCGCAGACCTGGTAACAACTGGCGGCTTGTAGGTTGACGGCTTGCGCGGTCAGTTGCGGCGGCTCGGTCACGTGCGCCACAAATGTGCTATCGCTGTATGCATCGGCCACCGTAAATGTATACGTGCCGGCAGGCAGGTCGGGGATAGTCACTTGTTCTCCTTCTGCATTGAGGATACCTGTTCCGCTCAGCGTATTGTTTGCATTTTGCCAGGTATAGGTATAGGGAGGCAGGCCTTCCAGAATAGAAAAGACAATTTGTCCGTTTTGATCGCCGAAGCATAAGAGCGTATCGTTTTCAAAAACGGGAATAACGTCCATCACATAATCCACATCAAAACAGGATATCGCCTCGCAGCCGTTGGCGTCGGTAACCGTCACGCAGCAGTTTTGCCCACCGGGAAGTTGAGAGGCTACCGGGCCGGTCTCGCCGCTGCACCACAAATAGGTATAATTGCCTGCGCCTCCGGTAGCCGTCACATGTGCAATTCCACTGGGATCACCAAGCCCGATAGCCGGCATCGTTTGTGCGGTTGTGGCCTGCACGGCGGTCAATACTGTCACATTAGACAAAATGATGCTATCGCAACCTGCAAAAACTTGCAAGGTATCGGCATAGTTGCCGGTTTGGGTGTAAATGCTGGTTCCAACCGTAAGGCTCTGACCAAAACAGAGCACAGTATCGAGGGTAGTAACGGGCGTAATATCGCCGGCATCCGTCACGGAAATCGTAAAACTGCCACGGGGGTAGCTACCGTCTCCATCCACTAAAATCCAGTAGGGGGTTCCCGGATATAAACAAGAGACATTCATAGTTTCATCAAGGTCCTGAAAGGTATATCCTGTAGCTACATTGCTAAAAAAGCCGGTACATAAATTATTAGTAGAACGATATAATGCCAATTGCAGGCCAATGGAATCGACCAGTCGATCGGTAAGCGCTTCAATAGTGATATGCCCCGAGCTCGGCGCCACAAACCGGAACCACACTGAGTGCTGGCTGACAAAAGCGCCTACAAAGGGATCGCCGGTAGCTGTGGCGCAAAAATTTGACAACAAAGAATCCGTCTGCACGCTGCCTCCGTCGGGTACTACGCCGAAGTCGGTCGCATTACAGCGCAGATCGGCGCCTTCCCGCACCCCGATATCAACGACTTCGATGCCAAAGGGCCCTCTTGAAGAAGTGGGCGTAGTATAGCCGCCGTCTACCAAAATAAAATAGGTTGTATTCGGCGAGGGGCAAAAAATACGGAAGAGGTTGTCGAGACCGGGGCTTTCGGTGAGGTTTATCAATGTGGACAAAGTACCGGTGCAGGAGTTGTCAGAAGATGTATAGAGCATCACTTCTGCGTCAAAATCATCACCGGTGGCCAGGGGGTCGCTCAGCACCCGCACGTATATCGAACCGCTGGGGTCGGGGCCGGTGGTGAAAGTAAACCAAACCGCCGCGTCATTGATAAAAAAGCCGTTGCTAAAAGGATTGGGTTCGTTGATATTGGTAGCGCAATTATTGCTGAACCCTCCTTGCGCTGCATCTCCCAAATGGGCGCCATAGGGCAGCAATCCAAAATCGAATGCTGTACAGGGCAGGTCGTTGTCGGCTAAAACATTAGAGAAGTTTTCGATAGTAAAGGTGACTTCTCCGTCCGAACCCAGGTTATCGGGCAAGCCGAGGGTATACGTTGCGCTGCTACCCAAAGCGGGAATAGTAAATTGCTGACAGATCGTTTCACTGCAAGATTCATCAATCAGGCATAATATGGGCAATAGTGCGTCGTTTTCAAAAGCCTTGAAACAAACTTCGATTTGCGCAGGTACATCTGCCGGGCAATTATAGGTCTCCTGGTATTGCAGATTGGGAAAAGAAGAAAAGCAGGGGCCGTCTTGCGGGTAAGTCACCCAACCTTCATTGGCAATATTGACTTGCCACAGGGGATCGGGCGCGCTCAGAATATCGGTGCAGGTAGTGGTAGAGATACCACTGTCTACCGTAATACGTACTTCCACCTGGCCTTTTACTTGCAGGGCGCCCAATAGCATCAGCCACAGGCAAAAAATTCCTGATAACCTCATGAATTTCGATTTGTTATTTAATAACGAAAAATATAAAAAAATGACTTGTCGCCAGAAAGGAAAATGGAGGAGATATGATTTGCCTTAAGGATGTGCGGCAAAGATAGGAGAAATTGTGGGAAGGAGCAAGGGGTTGTCGGTTATGGGTTGTCGGTTATGGGTTGAATTTGTCTAAATCAGGCAAACTGACAACCCATAACCGACAACCGAATATTACTTCACAATCGTGATATCGCCCCGGATAATCACGCCATTGGAAATATCGAGTCGCAAAATATAGTAATAAGTGCCATGCGGCAATTCTTTGCCTTCGCTGTTCAAGCCGCGCCAGTCGTTGTTGTATGGTTTTGACTGGTACACGATATCGCCCCAACGGTTGAAGATAATGAGTTCATTATCGGGGAACATATCCGAGGGGTTGTTCAGTATTTCGTCAAAGATTAGCGTTTCGTTGAGGCCGTCTTCGTTAGGCGTAATAGTATTAGGCCTGTCGGGCACAAATCCGTCGGATTCTACCGTAATGGCTACCAGAGCCGTATCGCAGCTTGTGGGGCAATCCAGGTTGCACAAAACGTATTGCACCTCAGTTTGCCCGGCGGCGCCTCTGTTGACGCTGAAATAGAGGACTCCCTCTGCCGATATGCTGTCGACTCTGCCGAAGGTAGGTTGAGAAACCAGCGTAATCACGAAATTATCGCCCAGGCTTACTCCGTCATTGGCAATCAGGTTGACCGTAGCGTCGCGGCTGTCGGAGCCCACTGATAAAACATCGTTGGCGGCATTAGGCGCCAGGGCGATGCTGATCACGACGGTATCTGCGCTGTAGTTGGGGCAATTGGGGGCCGAAAGCGTCCAGATAAAGGCATTGGCGCCCTGCTGGAGTGCGCTTACTTCCGTTGTTGCTGCACCTGGCGTAGCAATACCTGCCTGAGAAGACGTTGTCCATACCCCGGTAGTACCGGTGGGCAGGTTGGCGTTCAGGTTGGAATTGGGTTCGCACAGCGAAAGGTCCTGACCGGCATTGGCCGACTCGGGGTAGCTCAGTGTAATAGCTACTTCTGAGGTATCGGCACAGCCTACTGCGTTGCTTACAATGAGTTGGTAGGTACCTTCGCCTTGAGAGGAAGAAGTAGCCTCATTAGTGTTGCCTGAAATCGGCGCGCCGTCTACTACCGACCACACATATGTGATACCGGCGCCCTGCGAAGTGCCTGAGCCGCCAAGTGAAGCCGTTTCGCCGCATTCGATATTTTGGTCTTCGCCGGCATCGGCTACGGGCACGTTGGGATCGGCTACTATAGTAATGGTTTCGGAGGCTTCGCAGCCGTTATCGGCGCGTACAACTGTAAGTTCGTAATCTCCCGGCTCACTGACTTGCACACTAAACGAGCCGGTAGCAGGCGTCACCGTGCCATCGCCGCTGAGCGTCGTCCAGGAAATAGACGAGAAAGAACCCACAGGGCCCGTGGCCGTAGCGTCGATGGGTACGCTGGCTTGATTACAACCGAATTGAGCAGGTTGTGCGTAAGAGATTTGCGGCGGATCGGTATTTGCCAAAACGGTAATCGTATCGCGGCTTTCGCAGCCGTTGAGGTTGTTGCGCACCAGGATTTCGTAGTCGCCGGCTGCATTGGCGCTAGCCGTCAGGTTGTTGGGAGGCGTTGCCGCGCCGCCGCCGCTGAGTGCCGTCCAGGTTACTGTGATATTTGTATTCGGCATCGTTGACGATGCATTAAGGGTGGCATTTTCGTCAATACAAGTGATATCTTCGGGCTGTGCAATATTGATGACCGGCGGGTCTGTGTCATCTAATACCACTACCGTATCCCGGGCCGTACAGCCGTTGGTGATATTGCTGACCAGAATTTCGTATGTGCCGGAGGTATTCACGCTGGCCGTAATCTGAGTATTGGGCGAAGGCAAGGCGCCATCGACTATATTCGTCCATTCGTAAGTAAAATCAACACCCACGGAAGAACCTGTGCCATTAAGCGAGGCGGCGCTGACGATGCAGGTAAGGCTTTGGTCGGTACCGGCTACTGCATCGGGCAGTTCTATATCTTGTAATACCTCTATCGTGTCGATGGTAGTACAGCCGGTGCTGATGGCTGTCACCGTAATTTCGTACGAACCGGGCTGGTCTACTTCGATAGTGGTAGTGTCTTCGCTGATAATATTGCCGGTTCCGCTGAGGATTTGCCAGCTCACATCGTAGTCAACATTGGGAGGGCTGGCATTTACGACTACCGTAATTATTTCGTTATTACAATTCAGCTCTTCAAAATCATCAACCAGCAAAACGGGGGGTGCGCCTGTAATGCCTACCACTACGCAGTCAGTGGCGCTACAGCCGTTGTCGCTTACTACCTCAAAGCAATAGGTGCCGGGTTCAGTGGCGGTATAGGTGAGTCCTACGCCGATAACCGCGCCGTCAAAATCCCGCCAGGTGTAGGTATAGTTTGGACCCTGATCAGACGCGGATCCATCCAGCAAAACCGAAGAGGCGGAACATGTCAGCGAAGTATTTTCACCTGCGTTCGCCACAGGGAGTTGATTATCGAGCAAGACCTGGATCGTATCTCTCGACACGCAGTTATTGTCAGTATTCGTAATCACCAATTCGTACATGCCTGCTACGTCGGTTTGCGGTGTCAGAGTAGTTTCCGTACCGGGGAGGAGCGTACCGCCGTCGAGCGGATTCCACTGCAAGGTGTAGGTAATCGTATCGGGAGAGATCACCGCTTCAAAAGATACCGTATCAACGCTACAAGTGAGCGCGGTGCTATCCTCCAGCATAATTTCAGGGTATTCCGCACTAGGTATTGTATACACGGTATCCCGGGTTGAGCAACCGCTTGTATTTTCGGTAACGACCACTTCAAAAGTACCCAGGGCGGTGGTTGAGTAAGTTATATCGGTGGAAACCGAAGCGCCGGTGGCGTCAAACCATTCATAGCTTACATCCAGGCTGCCGTTGTCTGATGGCGATGCATCGAGTGTCACGGGATCGCCGGAGCAACCCAGTTCTAAATCGGGACCTCCGTTGGCATTGGGGAATATGCGGGCATCTGTTACGGCAACTGTGTCGTAGGTCGTACAGTTATTGAGCGTAATGCGCACGGCAAGCTGATAAACGCCGGGGCCGTCAACGATGGTGAGCAGGTTGTTCTCTTGACCGGCCACCACATTACCGCCGCTGAGGGCAGTCCACGTATATTCTACCGTGCTGCCTCCCGTCGATTGGGTACCGTCGAGGCCTACTACGGGATTAATACAGTTGAAGGTTTGATCTAAGCCGGCGATGGCGGTGGGTAATACGGCTGCGGTAACGATAGTGGTATCCGACACTGAGCAACCGGTAGTCGTATTTGTTACTTCGTAAATATAGTCACCTGCTGCGCCGGTGACTATGGTAGCCACGTCAACAGGGAAAGCCTGGCCCGAAGTGATATTAGTCCATTGATAGCTGTATTCCGCCCCTTGAGAGCCGGAGCCTGATAGTAATGTCGTATTTGGGTTACACCCCAATTGTTTGTCGGGGCCTGCGTTGGCCTGGGGAAGATTAGTGGTTGTAGGAATATAGAAAGTGTCCGTCCTTGTCACTGCGGGGTTGTAACTGTCAAATATAAAGACAATTATAGTGCCTTCGCAAAGGAATCGGGCTTTTGAAGTGTTTTGCAGCGGAGTGGTTTGCCAAACAAAACCAACCGGCGCCAAACCACCTGATACAAATAATTCGATTTCGCCGTCGCAGGCGCCCGGGCAGGATACCGGAGTGATATGTACGCTATCGATTACGATTCTGTCACTTATACAAATAGAGCCGTTTTCAAAAAGCATACTGCCTGCGCCGTTAGAAGTGGTTACTACGGGGGTGGGTGTTTCATTTACCACCACGTCGTTGCACATGCGAGGCGCGCCGATAAGTTTAAAGCATAGTTCAAAGACTACGACGCTGTCGGCTATAGCTACGGGAGTGCCGTTTGACCAGCTTACTTCAAGAAGGCCAACCGGCGAGCCGCCGTCTACAAAGCTGGAGGCGCTGAGCCCAGGCCAGGTACCCGGGATATTGACGTCGACAAATTCCAACTCGCTGGGATCCCAGCTTATATCGAATTCGGCGGAAGTAATATTATCAAAAGAAACTACTTGTACGGGTAGACATACCGTATCCTGAATGTTGCCTTCTATGTCGCCTAATACGACACCAAAACCTTCGGGATACAGGATACATACCTCGCCCGGCGTGTCGACTATGCCGATATTCTCACCGTTGGACGTGGTATTAACGGCTTCGGGTACAATAGGCAGTCCAACTACTTCCAATACGTCGCACTGCTGGGGCGGACCCAACGGTTGGAAACACATTTGAAAGATGACCGAACCATCGGGCACACTGTGAGACGTACTTGGCTCCCAGTCGAATGATATAGACCCTGCCGAAGCGCCTGCGGTAATAAAATTACTCATAATAGAAGCTTCGGGGAGCGTAATATTCTGGATGCTCGTCCATTCCATATGGGCAGGGTCAAAAGCCACGGAAAATTGATAACTGAGAATATCTTCAAAGTTAGAAACTGTGAAGTCGAGGCATACTTCTTCACCGGGGGCGGCCGAGCCGTCGCCGATGGTCATGACCACGCCTTCCGGTTGGTTGACCTGCACCGTGCAGTTGCTTGGATTAATGCCGATATTGGCGCCATTATTGACCTGTACGTTGGCCGGTTGGGTAAAGCTGAACGGACTGTTGCCGCCGAGGCCTATAACATTAAAGCATACGTCAAAAAAACCTCCTCCGGGGGGTATCGAAGCGGAAGGAGGCCCTACCGGCGCCCAGTTGAAACCCAATATGCCGTTGGCAGCGTTGGCGGCATTAAAATCGGCCTGGTTGAGCCCCGAGAGTGTGGCCAGGTTTTGTACCCCGGTAAATTCCAAAATTGCGGGGTTCCACTCCATGAGGAATGCTGCGTCGGAGATATTGGTAAAATTATTGCCAACGCTTACTCCCACACAAATAGGGTCGTTGAGGTTGACCGGCATTCCGCAGTCTGCAATGAGTTGCAAGCCTGTAGGCGCGCAATCGCCGACTTCTACCGAGCCGATTACCGGCTGGAAGAAAATATTGTAGCCGGGGGCAATCACGTTATCGTTAGTAAATTCAATTTGGGTAGGGATACTGTCGAAGGTGACAGTTGAGAATGATTCGCACGGGCCGATGATGCGGAAACAGGCCTGGAAAAACAAATGCCCGTCGGGCAAAGTGACAGGGGGTTCTCCTGTAATAAAATACGACCACGACATCGTGATATTGCCGGGCTGAACGCCGCCTACACCGGGAAGACCGAAGCTACCCGTGGCCGATAAGTTGGGCACATCGCCGGCGATAATATTTTGAAATTCCAGCACAGCAGGATCATATAACACTGTAAACTGGGCGCTGCGCATATCCTGGAAGCCGGTAACCGTGAAGTCGACACAAACAAGGTCGCCCTCGTTGCCGGTTTCATTAGAGGCAATGAATGAAATGGGCGCTACGCAAGTAGATATGGCGCCGACATTGGTAAGCAAACCGATGTTGGTGCAGTTACCTACGTTGGTACGGTATACTATGGGTACTGGAGAAGTGGGGATGCTAACCGTACCCACCTGGCCGTATTGGTTACTCAACACTGTAAAACAAATCTGAAAAATTACATGGCCGTCGGCTTCGGTACGGCCCGCTCCTGCTGGGCAGTTGCCGAATTGCCAGGAGAGATCTACCGTGCCGTTTACAGCGTTACCCGTGTTGAAGTTAGCCCCTGTGAGCCCGGGCAGGTTAAAACCCTGCACCTGGTCGAATTGCAGTACGGCAGGATCCCATTGCATTGTAAAGCTCATAAAGAGGATATCGGTGAAGTCTTTTACCGTAACGTCCATGCACACTTGTTCGCCAGTGCAGGCCGATTCAGTAGAAAAACTAACGGTGGGCTGAGCCATCACCGCTGCTTGGAAGGCAAAGCCTACCACCAGGAGGGCAAGAATTTTTTTCATGTAAACCATAAATTTGGGACTAACAACTGTTATTTTCATGGGAATAGGTAATGCTGTTTAGCAGGAGTCAAAAAATTAGCGTTCCAGGGAAATAGCCAGGTTAATTTCGTGGGTGCTTCCGGCAGAAGGACCGAAGGAACTGAAGGAATAGTCAAAACCATAGCCTATGCGGATGGTATTGTCAAATCCGACGTTTTCGCCAAGGGCAAATCCGGCTTCCATGTGGAAGTTTTTTCCAGTAGAGATACCCGTGCCGAGCCAAAGGCTGTTGGGCATTTGGTAGCGCAGGTTGATGTCTGCATTTATCGGCGCGTTGGGCGCGTATTTTATCCAAATAGAAGGTTCGAGAAAACCGTCATTGCGAAGGAATTTATAAAGACCCAGCATGCCATAGAAGTGCTGGATGCGGCGGGTGTAGTATTCGCCGTTTTCATCCTGGAAGGTAAGATCGAGGCCGATGACCTGGGGTACGGAAATACCTGCATAGAAGTAGTCTTCATCCCAGCTACCTCCATCGAGCATTTGATAATAGTAAACGCCCAGGCCTACATCCGGAAACAATTGCGATTGGTTTTGGCTGCCAATCACGTCGCCGTCATCGCGAAGAGTGATCTCAGAAGCTTTTACCCGGTATTGCACCACGCCGGCGCTGAGGGCAAACGACAAGCCGTTATAAGTAGGGTCGCTGGTGACAACGCCGCCGATGCGCCCATATAGCCCGGTGAAGCCGGTGGGGCCCGTAGCGTCATTGATGATCTGTCCGCCTGCAAGCAGGGTGACGCCGCTGCGGTTGACGTTGATATAAGAGCCGCGTAGAATTTGCGTGCTTGGCGCTCCGCTGAGTCCGACCCACTGCTGTCGGTGCGAAACCCCGAAAGTGAGGTTTTGGTTGTAAGCGAGAAAATCACTTTCCATAGCAGCCGGATTGAGAACGACTGCATTATCGCGATACTGCGTAAAAAGGGACAGCTGTTGGGCTTGAATGGATTGCGAGGCAATACACAACAGAGTAGCAACTAATAGATAGTAAGAGCGTCCAGTCATGGGATATGATTTTGACGTAGCAAAGTTAGCAAAAATTAAACATCTTCTTTTCGGTTGGTCTTTCAGGGCATAATTATGCCGCAGACACGACACACGTATCGGGTTATTTGAGCTGTTGTTGTTGCCCTCTAAACGAGGGGAGGCTACCAATAGAGATGAGAACCCACTATTTTAACACCATCGGCATTTCAACAACGGGTTGTGAAAAGCGAGCCAAAGTTAGAAGATAACCTTGTAATAAGACAGCATACCTTCAACAATTTTATGATCTCGCCCCCTGATTTAGTAAATGGCAATTCTTGGTGGGCGTAAGGAGGTTATTTACGGGTATGCGGAATTTTAATTTGCTGATGTGCTGATAATGGGTTGTCGGTTGTGGGTTGTGGGTTGTCGGTTCTTTTTTCTTATCAGCATATTAGCACATCAGCATATTAGCTTTTTTATTTCCGGCATCTTCTCCATCGCCGCCTGATATCCGATGTCGAAGAGCTTTTCGTATTGGTTAAACTGGAAAATATTGAAAGCCTGCACCCGCTTTGGTTCAATTACTACCTGGCACATCTGAATGCTGGCGTTTGTATTAGATAAAATAGACAATTCAAAGCAGCGGGTAGCGATACCGATGATGTTTTGTACGTTTTTGGAGGCGGTTTTTACATGCGGAATCACGTTCACCCCTATGAGTATATCAGAATGAGGCAGAAGTGGGGCCACCGGCATATTGTTGAGCAGACCGCCGTCAACGTACCAATTGCCGTTAATTTCTACCGGTTTGAAAACGAGCGGAATAGAACACGAAGCCATGACTACTTCCGACAAAATGCCTTCGCCGCGCATTTCGCATTCGCCTGAATTGAGGTTGGCAATGGCTACGAATAAACGCCGTTGCAATTGGCCAAAATCATCGTGCGGAATAATCGCTTTTAACTGATCGCGCACATAAGTCAATTTTGCCAACCCATTGAGCGGCAGCCCAATTTTAAATAGTTTGAGCAGGCTGCTGTCTTTTACGAATTTCAACATCTCTTGTGGCGACTGTCCCGCCGCATACAAGGCGCCGACGAGGGCGCCCGCACTCGCGCCCGATATCGACTCCGGGTAAATGCCGTTTTCAGCTAATGCCTGAAGCACGCCGATATGGGCAATGCCCCGGGCGCCGCCACCTGATAATGCTATGCCAATGCGTTTCATAGTGAACTGTGAACTGTGAACTGTGAACTGCTCCTTGATCGGTTCACAGTTCACCATTCACTCAATTTATTACAATCCTGGTTGTGTATTTATCTGTTCCGCTGCGGAAAGTCAATTGATAAACCCCTGGGGCTACATCGCTCAAATCCACTTGCCTGCGCAAGTCGGGTTGGTCAATCCGCAAAATAGTCCGGCCCGTGTTATTGGTAATCACTACTTCGTCGAGATCTACTTCGCTTTCTATGGTGAAAAGGCCATTTGACGGATTGGGCGATGCGGTAATTTTTCCTGCCAGCACATTTTCTTCCACACCCGTGATCAGGTCAATATCTGCGATATAACGGGGTAAGATCTGGTAGCCTTCCGTAAAGGGCGCCATATTGTCAAACTGGCCGCCGATACCGGTCAGGTTAAAGGGGCCGTCGGGGGCTGGGGCGCCGAAAATATCGACGTCATTGTCGATACGCATACTGAAGGTGGTGGTTCCGTTGGTTACATCTACGGTAAAGCCGCTGCCTGAGTTTGTCCATTGGCCTGGGTTGACCAGGGTCAGGTTGGTAATGCGAACGAGGTCGGATTCTGTATTTTCGTTTAATGTCGTTACCACGTCGGCAGCTTGCAGGGCATTTCCGCTGGAGACGAGTGCGATTTCATCGGCTACGATCTGGGTTAGGCCGTTGAATTGTGTAACCGTACCCCTTATGATTACCTCGTCGCCTTCTGCTACGGTATAGGTATCAAGCGTTGTGCTAAATACGCCTATACCGCCGGTATTATCGATTATCGTAAACTGTACGCCGGCGCCGCCGCGTTGGTCAACGCCGTAGACTATACCTTGTAGCTGGCACACCACGTTGAGCGAATCGGCTACGCCGTCAGCGTTCACAGTTCTTACTGTGGCGATATCATAGGCGGGATAAGTGGCTTCGCATTCTATCATCACATTCACTGTGGCCGTATCGCAGCTCAGCTGATTGCAAACGCGGTAGCTGAAGCTGTCTTCGCCGCAGAAATCCTGCTCGGGGATATAAGAAATGGTGTTATTGGCTGAATTGACCGAAGCGGTGCCGTTGGCCGGCTGGCTCACTATGGCAAAAGTGACCAGATTGCCTGGCAGCAGGTCGTTGGCAAGGGCGTTGATAGTTAGAGCCTGATTGACCTGTCCCATAGCGTTGTCATCGGCAGCGATTACAAATTCGGGAGCTGTAAGAGAATAGGTCCCTAGCGGGAATGGTTGTGCGGCCTGGTCGTTGGTAGTCGTATTGTCAAAAATATCGATACCGCTGAAATACCAATGCGATAGCGCAAACGTATTGCCGTCGGGGCCGGTGCCGCTAACGCGGTAGGCCCAGCCGTCGAGGTATTCCCAGGGTTGGCCGGTGCCGTCTACGTTGATATCGCCGAATACGTCGATCACTTCGCTGTTGTAAAAAAGCTCGACTGCGTCGTCGCCGTTGACATTGCTGGCTAATCCGCCGTCGTTAAAATCGGCTGCAAAGCCGAAGAAGGCCACAAAAGCCGCGCTGTCGTTAGTCACATAAATAAAATCGCCGGCAGAAACAGATACGGCAGGAAAGGTATATTCCTGTCCGTTGCTGCCTAGTCCGTTATTGGCAGAGCCCACGCCGTAAGCGCTCAGGTCGGCGATGTCATCGAGTGCGTATAATTCAAAACCTTTGGGTACGCCGTTGGGCAGCGGACCGTCGAATACCCCGGTTAACAGCAAAGCCGGGTCGGGCGGGTTAACGCCTTGAACCGTGATAGTGCCCTGCATCATAGCGGGATGTATGTCGCAGCGGTACTGATACGTGCCGGGCGTATTAAATGTAAACGAATAGGTCCAATTTGCGCCGGAAGCGCCGCCGCTACCGAAACTTTCGGGGTTGCCCGGGAAAGTGGTAGTCGTGCCGTTCACATTGTGAAGGCCGCCGCTGTTGGTCCAGGTTACCGTCTCGCCGGCATTAATCGTGAGACTAGCGGGTGCAAACGAGAAATTTTGAACCGACACATTGTGTTGCGAGGAGGCAGTGAAAACTGCCGAGAGCAAAAACAGAAATGGGAGTACGTGATTCTTCATAATCATAGAAATTGAGTGGAGCATGCAAATTATGATATTGCGATTAGTATTGCCTAACTTTTGACAAAGTTTCAACAAAAATTGGCTAAAAAGTGCAACCGACAAAAAAAGTTGCGCCAAACTTATTTTATACATTTTTTAATGATTTGTCAATCAAAACATAAGGGCTAAAAACACCGAAAAAATAATACTACCTTAACATTGGGCATTTAACTTTGCACTGGGAATTATTTCACCAAACTCAATTAGTTTATGAAAAAAGTCAACACTTTCAGGCTTTTGCTCGCTTGGGCAATAGTCCCACTTACCTTCATTGGAGTAATGGCACAAGGCGTGACCACTTCTTCGATGCAGGGTAAAATTGTAGACGCCAATGGCGAACCGCTTATCGGCGCCAATATCCTGGCGGTTCACCAGCCATCAGGTACCAGCTACGGAGATGCTACCGACGTACAGGGCAACTATCGCATTCCCAACATGCGCGTAGGCGGTCCTTACAAAATTTCGGTCTCATACACCGGTTATGCCAGTACTGAACTTGACAATGTATACCTGAGATTGGGCGAGGCGCTCAAACAAAGCTTTACCCTACAGGAAACCGCTATTGAACTTTCCTCTGTAGTGGTGTCTGCTTCATCTCGCGTAGCCGGACAAGCGGCGGGCGCCAGTACGCAAATTACGGCGGCTGAAATTGATGTAATGCCTACGCTCAACCGGAACATCAACGACTATCTGAGGCTGACGCCGCAGTCAGGCGCTTATGGCGATGGTTCTACATTCGCAGGCGTTAACAACCGCTATAACGCTATCTACATCGACGGCGCGGTAAACAACGACGTTTTCGGCCTGTCAACTTCGGGCACCAACGGGGGCCAGACCGGTATTTCACCGTTCAGTATCGATATCATCGACCAACTCCAGGTTGTTATTTCTCCTTATGACGTAACACTCGGCGGTTTCGCCGGCGCCGGCATCAACGCCGTTACCAAATCGGGTACCAACAAATTTGCCGGTACGGCTTACTATTTTATGCAAAATGAAAACCTGGCAGGTAAAACCAACGGCGTGTTGGCAGACAGGCTGGGCATTGAGCGCACCAAGCTGGCTGAATTCAACCAGCGTTTGTACGGCCTTTCGATCGGTGGTCCAATTATCAAAGACAAGTTGTTTTTCTTTGCTAATGCGGAAATACAGGACGACGAAACGCCTATTCCGTTCGAAATTGAATCTTATACCGGCAATTCCACACCTGCCGATCTTGAAGATCTGCGCAATCATCTCATCAACGAATACGGCTACGATCCAGGTGGATTTCGTTCTACTGCCGACGAACTTAAAGGCCTCAAGATTTTCGCTAAACTAGACTACAACCTCAGCGAAAATAACAGATTGACCCTTCGTCACCAATATACCAAAGCAGAGCAGTTCGATCGTTTTGGCGGTTCTCCCAATACCATCAACTTCTCGAACAACGGTATTTTCTTTCCCAGCATCACGAATTCAACCGCACTGGAATTGAATTCTCGTTTTGGCGCCGGCGCATCTAATAACCTTATTTTGGGTTATACCCGCGTTAACGACGACCGCGACCCGTTGGGCGGCGATTTCCCTTATGTCTTTATCAATGACGGAACGGGTACTATCCGCCTGGGTAGCGAAGAATTCTCTACTGCTAACGCGCTCGATCAGGACATCTTTACGTTGACCGACAACTTCAAGCTGTACAAAGGCAACCACACTATTACGATCGGTACGCACAACGAATTCTACAGCATTTACAACCTGTTTATCGGTCAGAACTATGGTACTTATCGCTTTGACAACCGTGCCAATTTCATTAACGGCGTAGCGGCTATCGAATACGACCGCGCCTATTCACTGGTGGATGAACTCACCGGCGATGGCTCTGCCGCAGCCGCTGAATTCAATGCCATGCAACTGGGCTTGTATGCACAGGATGAATGGACGATCAGCAAAAAATTAACGGTTACCGGCGGTTTGCGCGTTGACCTGCCTATTATTACTTCTGATCCTACCGAAGACACTTATCTCAACGACGTAGCGCTCCCCAAAATGCAGCAATTCTGGGAAGTTGCCAATGAGGTAGAAGCAGGCAAAGCGCCGGATGGTCAGATTATGATCTCTCCGCGTCTGGGCTTCAACTATGACTTACAAGGCAACAAGAAAACCGTTCTTCGCGGCGGTCTGGGTATCTTCACCAGCCGTATCCCGTTTGTATGGCCGGGCGCTATGTTCAACAACAACGGCTTGACTTTGGGCCGCGTAGACGAAACCAATGCCGGCACGCCGATCTTGTTCCAGTCTGACATTACCAAGCAATATACCAACCCGAACTTCTCGGTTCCCTCCGGTCAGGTCGACTTGTTTACCAAAGACTTCAAATATCCGCAGGTATTCCGCGCCAACCTTGCTTTAGACCAGGAATTGCCCGGCGGTATTTTGGCTACGCTCGAAGGTTTGTATACCAAAACCCTCAACAACGTACTGTATACCAACATCAACGACGATCCTACGCTGCGTTTCAACTGGTCGGGTGTTGATGATCGCCCTACTTATAACAGGCGTGTGGTTGACGCAACGTACAGCGCCGTTTACGTAGGTTCGAATACCAATGAAGGCTACGGTTATAACATCACGGCTTCTTTGGCCAAACGTTTTGATTTTGGCTTGAATGCTTATGTGGCCTACTCTTACAACGATGCCGAAGCCGTTAACGAAGGTACTTCTTCGCAGAACTCTTCGCAGTGGCGCGGACAGGTGAGCACCGACGGTCGCAACCATCCGCTGTTGGGCCGCTCCGACTTCGCCCTGGGCCACCGCATCCTGGGCTCTTTGAGCTACAAACTCAACTGGAATAAAGGCGAAAATGCCGCTACCACTTTCTCGCTCTTCTACAACGGCCAGTCGGGCACGGCTTATTCCTATGTGATTGGAGGCAGCAGCGCCAACGCCCGCAACCCGAACAACGAATCGGGTAGCACCAGCGCCAACCGCAGCTTGATCTACATCCCCGCTCAGCAATCTGATATCGTATTGGTTGACTACACCTCTAGCGGTGTAACCGTAACGGCTGCCGAGCAGTGGGAAAACCTGAACGCCTTCATCGAAAGCGATCCGTACCTGAGCGAAAATCGCGGTCAGTATGCTGAAAAGAACGCTTCATATGCGCCATTTAGCAGCATTTTCGACTTTGCTATCCGCCAGGACGTAGGCTTGAAAGTTGGCGGTAATACGCACAAACTCCAGCTTTCGCTCGACATTTTCAATATTGCTAACCTCCTCAACAAAGAGTGGGGTACGATATACATCGTTCCGGGCTCGCAGTTCAACAACTTCGAATTGCTTCAGTTTGAAAGCTACGGCCCCGATGCGCAAGGCGCCAACACGGTACCGCGCTTTTCGTACCGTTTGGGCGACAACACCGAAAAAGACGCATATAACATCGCAGGCGTAGCTTCGCGCTGGCGTATGCGCTTTGGCGTGCGTTATATTTTTAATTAAAATGGTTGTAGAGACGCAAAATTTTGCGCCTCTACCGCTTTGTTTTACATGAAGGCGGCGCCTGTTATCACAACAGGCGCCGCCTTTGTATTTTTGTAATAACAATCCTTCAATAATCTGTTATGCAGAAAATTGCATTGTTCTTCCTCTTGATTTGTACTCTCAAAAATAACTATAATGACCCACCCTGTTCAAGCCGACCTGATCCCGCTCCTTCGGAATCTGGTGGAAGCTCTTAAGCCCTTTGCAAACACTCAGCATATCGCCCTGAGTTTTGAAGCCGATCGCCTTGAATTGATCACCTTCTATCATCCGGAAGATATACTGCCGGATCTGACCCAATTGCTTTGCAGGGTTATCACTTTTACCCCCCAAGGGCATAGTGTCATTTTACGGGTTAATTTGCTAGAATCGCCAGGGAAGCATTTCTTGCAATTCTTCGTATGTAATACGGGGTTAAGTTTGGTGTTTTTGAATGAAATCACCGATAAGATGAAGCGCCCCGTGCAGGTTGTGGCGCTGGACGTACCGGGGACGAGGTTTGAACTACGGCTGGAGGTGGATCGGCCACTTCAAACAAGGGAAGGCACTTTTTCCTGGCCTGTCAATCCTGGTAGCTCTTCTCATTTAAAGCAGTTTTATGATGAAATGAGAAAGCGGCTCAGTTCGCACTTCTCCGATCCCGTTAATTTGGAACGGGCGGTACAAAGGCAGCACCCTAAAGATGCAGCCTTTTTACACAAAATCAACGCAGTCATTCTGGCGCGTCTGGACGATCAGAAATTTGACGTGAAGCAGCTTTGTAAGCTGCTGGCGCTCAGTCGTACACAAGTATATCGGCGTTTGGTTCCCATTATCCGGCAGTCGCCCGCCCGTTACATCCGACTGATGCGTTTGCAAAAAGCAAAAGAGATGCTCGAAGCGGGAGAAATGACTATCGGCGAAATAGCCGACCGGACGGGCTTCCAGAGTCAGAGTCATTTTACCCGAACTTTTACAGAACACTACGGGGTGCGCCCTTCCGCCTTCCGGCGTCGGCCGAATCCAAAAACGTGACACGACGGCAAAATTTTGGGACGAACAGGCTAACGCAGACCGTTAACGCAGCGGTATCTTTGTGACTATCACTTTTGAGTTTTCTATTCAAAAAATGAACAACATGGATAAGACCCATAAAAACAAGAAATTTATCATCGAATACTTTAACGCTATTAACGAGAAAAAAAAGACGAGGGAGCTCTGCGAACAATATATGACTGACCACCATCTCATTGAGCATATCCTCTTTTTCGACTCCGTGTTTCCCAATTATGGTGTAATTATTGATGAAATCACTGCCGAAGGCGACCGGGTAGTTGTTCGGGCAAGGCTCAAAGGACGACACGACGGCGAGTTCAACGGCATTCCGCCTACGCATATCCAGGTAGAAATGCCTTTCGTTATCGGCTACGAAATCGAAAAAAACAAGATAGTTTCCCACTGGCTGATCGCTGATCAAGTAACTATGCTTGAACAGTTGGGAATCATGAATAAGGCGTCATAGCGCTTGTCCGATCTTTTTACATAAACTGCATATTTTTTCACAGGGTGCTTGCCCTCGTTAAGTAATACCGGCAGTGTATTTTGCCGAGGGCATCGCCATTCTTAACATCAACATTATGAGGAATTTGCTGACACTTATTTTTGGAGGGCTGCTTCTCTGTGGGCCGGTTGCCGCCCAAACCGACGACCAGCAGGCCATCAAGCAGGTTTGCTACGACGAATCAATGGCTTACCACGCCCGTGATTTTGAGAAATGGGCCTCTTATCATGTCCAAAGTGCCGACGAGCAATTAACTTGGAACAACCCCGACGGCTCATTCGGCTTTGATTCAGGATGGGCTAAAATCGGCGCCGGCATGAAAGACTGGTTTCAAAACGCAAAACCGGAACAGATTAGGTTAACTAATAGCAATTTCGTCTTCGTTATTCGGGGCGATATGGCCTTTATAGCCTACGATTCGGATGCCCTGAACGCGGAAGACAAGACCGTTCGGATGCGGGAAAACCGCACCTTGCTTCGCGTAGATGGGAAATGGAAAGTACTGGCGGTGCAGGCTTATGCCAACCACCTTTCCGGGAAATAACTTTTTACTGGGCCGGCGGTGATAATGGTAAGTACGCTGCTGGTACTACTGTCTTTCGTCTCACCGTCTTACCTGCACCGCCGGCAACTTCCCTGTAGCTTTTCCATTGGGATAATTCAACCTGACCTGGACTGATTTAGCAGTTGACATTTTAGGAAAAATTGAAATTTCGGTTCGGATTTTCAAAAATAATTGCCTATTTTGATTCGAATTTTCGAGTATTATCACTTTTATCTGCCTCGAATATTTGAAAATATGTACCATAATCGATTGATAGATAATTATTTGTCGACTTGGAAAAGCGATCCATACCGAAAGCCGTTGCTTTTGAGGGGAGCCAGGCAGGTGGGGAAGTCATCAGCTATTCGGCATTTAAGCCAGAGTTTTGAAGATTACCTTGAAATCAATTTTGAGCAAAGCCCTCAATACATCCCGTTGTTTTCGGGCGAATTGTCGCCTGCTTACCTGATAGAACGGTTGTCGGTAACGGCCGGCAGGCAGATTGTACCAGGCAAGACGCTGTTGTTTTTCGATGAAATCCAGGCTTGCCCTGCCGCCATTTCTTCACTGCGGTTTTTTTATGAACAAATGCCGACGTTGCACTTGGTAGCAGCGGGTTCTTTGCTGGAATTTGCCCTCCAGACCCTGCCTTCGTTTGGGGTAGGGCGAATTAAATCGTATTATATGTTCCCTTTTTCGTTCGATGAATTTTTGTTGTCATTAAACGAGGATTTATTGCTGACGGAAAAACAAAATGCCAGTGCAGAAAAACCTTTGCCCCAATTCCTGCACGAACGGCTGTTGGAATATTTGTCGGTTTTTATGGTAACCGGCGGCATGCCGGAAGCGGTGGCCAGGTATGCCGCTACGAAACAGTTATTATCCGTGCAGGGCGTGCTCGACGACATCATGACAGCACTGCGGTCGGATTTTGCCAAATACAAAAAAGCGGTGCCTTCCCTGCGTTTGCAAGAAGTTTTTAATTCGGTCGTACAGCAGGCAGGGGGAAAATTCGTGTACTCCAAAGCAGGTACCCAAATCAGGGATTACCAGGCAAAAGAAGCAGTAGAGTTATTAATTTCGGCCGGTTGGGTTGTTCCCGTAACACATTCGGATGCCAACGGTATTCCCATTGGCGCTGAGGCAAACCCGAAAAAAAGGAAAATGATGCTCTTGGACACCGGTATTTTCCAACGCATACTAGGGCTTGATTTTACTGTATTGTACAGCCGACCTGATTTTCCAATGGTCAATAAAGGCTTGCTGGCAGAACAGTTCTGGGGGTTGGAATATATTAAATACCAATCACCAGAAACATATCCTGACCTGTATTACTGGCAACGTGAGGGGAAATCAAACGCAGAGGTGGACTTTTTGGCACAAAAAGATGGGGCTATTTATCCCATTGAAATAAAATCTTCGGGCAAAGGGCAGATGCAAAGCTTACGTGTTTTTTTGTCGGAGAAAAAGCAAACGTTTGGCTACCGCTTCTCCCTGGAAAATTTTGCCGAGTACCAGGATGTTAAAGTGTTTCCCCTTTATGCGGTCTCCAATTTTTGTATAAATTAATAATTTTTTTCATATTAAATCTCTGCGGTGCATGATTGGATTTTTTTATTGATTGTGAATTAATCGTAAATACTTTAAAGCCCTTTTATCTCCTCACCAGCACCCCCGGCAATTTCCCGGTCGCTTTCCCATTTTCAAAAACCAGCTGCCCGTTTACCCATACCGCAACAATGCCGCTCGAAAGGGCGGTCGGGTTGTCGGAAGTGGCATTGTCCTGGATGGTAGCCGGGTTGAAAAGCACGAGGTCGGCATAAAAGCCGTTGGTTACCAGCCCCCGCTCCCCAATGCCTGTATGTTCGGCGCTGAGGGCGGTCATTTTTTGGATGGCAGCTTCCAGCGACAGTAGTTTTTGTTGCCGCACGTATTTTGCCAGTACTCTTGGGAAGGCGCCGTGCCCTCTGGGATGGCTTACCGGGTCGCCATCCGAACAGATATTGGTGTGGGGCCAGGCCAGGAAATTGGCGATGTCAGTTTCGAGCATGGATTTGCCCATGATTCCCTCCGTTCTGCCTTCGGCTTCGGGATATTGGGCGTCGTAGCGGTCGGCTTCGGCTATCAGCCACACCAGCGTTTGTGCCGGGGTTTCATTGCGCAGGCGGGCTACTTCGGCCACAGTTTTACCTTTGTAGGCGGGGTTGGGCAAAAACGCCGGGAGCCTGGATTGTGTCGGGTCGAAGAGTTCGCGGCAGGCGAATTCGGCGCTGGCGAGGTTGTCGTAGTCGCGGTTGGGGAATAGCACTTTGAGCGTCGACAGCCAAAAATCGTAGGGGTAGCAATCGGCTGTGATGTCAATGCCCTCGGCACGGGCTGCCTGCATGGCGGCAATGATACCCCGGCTCGACTCCCATTTGCTTTTCATGGCCACCTTGATATGCGATACCTGCACGGGTAATTTGGCCTCCCGCCCTATGTGGATGATCTCGTCGATGGCGTCCTCGATATTGATATCTTCGCTGCGGATATGGCTCATATAGCGCCCGCCGGCCTCGCCGGCTATTTTGGCGAGGGCGAGCACCTCGTCGCGGTTGGAATAAAAAGCGCGTTCGTATTCCAGCCCGGTGCACAGTCCGAGGGAACCTTTTTCGAGTTCTGATTTCAGGTTGGCTTTCATTTTTTCTACTTCGGCAGTTGTGGCATGCCGACGGAAACCGCTCATACCCATGGCCTCCAGGCGTAGCGAGGTATGGCCGGTGTAGGAGGCGACGTTGATGGCGACGGGCTGCCGCTTTACTGCCGCATCGAGGCTGTCTATCGGTACACTACTGCCGTCCTGTCCCGTCACTATGGTCGTGATGCCCTGGCTGAGAGCAGGCAGCAAGGTCGGGTCGTCATTCAAGTCCCAGAAATGGTGGCTGTGCGTGTCGATGAAGCCGGGCGAAAGGGTGAGGCCCTTACCGTCGTAAACGGGTTCATTTTTGAAAGGGGAGAGGTCACCGGTTTCCCAAATCCGGTTGTCCTTCAAGCGCACGGCAGCACGGCGGGCCGGTGACCCGGAACCATCTACCAATTGCACATTGTCAATAAGTTGTGTTTGGGGCAATTGAATTTTTTCTCCTTTCATAAATTGCTGCCCGGCCCGTATACCTGCCGCAGAACCCCCGCTCGACAAGACGACCAGCGTTCTTTTTTTATCAAAATCAGTCCAAAGCAAGTTCAAAAAACCGACCCAACCGCCTGTGTGGTGAGCGCAAGAGCTACAGCCGTTAAGAGCTATGCCGAAGCCGTAGGGGACGGTCGTGCCATCGTTTAACAGGGCTGGTTTCCTCATTTCGGCGAGCGAACCGGGCTTCAGCAATTTGCCCCCGTGCAGGGCTTGCGTCCATTTCAGCAAGTCCTCGGCGGAGGCGTATACGTTGCCGTCGCCCACGATACCGTCGAAGCGGACGAGGTCGTCGAGTTTGTTTTTGCCGTCTTCCCGCTGGAAGCCGTAGACCCTGTTTGAGGGGGAGGATTTCATTTTTAAGTTAAAAATATAGGTGTTTTTCAGGCCCAGCGGGCGAGTGATTTTTTCGGCGAAATAGTCGGCAATGCTTTTTCCAGATAGCTTTTCGATGAGCGAACCGAGTACGACGTAGCCCGTGTTGCTGTATTGCCATTGGTTGCCGGGCGCAAAATCGAGCGGCGGCTTTATTTCTGCCAAAAGCTGCATGACTGCCTGGTTGTCAATGGTATCTAATGCCCCGGTGTAGCGGGTGCAAAGGTCGAAATACTCCGGCACTCCGCTCGTATGGTTCATCAACTGGCGCACGGTAATATCGGGGTAGGGAAACTCCGGCAGGTGTTTTTGCACCTTGTCGTCGAAACCCAGTCGCCCATTTTCCTGCAACAGGCATACCATGGCGCACATAAATTGCTTGGAAACGGAGGCGAGATTAAAGGAAGACGAAACCTGCAAGGGCTGCGGGTTTCGGATATCCGTGATGCCAAAGTTTTTTTGGAAAACGACTTTGCCGTTTTCAGCCAGCAGCACCACTCCGTTGAACAAGCCGCGGTCGTGGAGATAGGCAAAAACGCTGTCAAATTGCGGCGCCTGACCAAATACAACGTGGCAAGAAAGCAGCAGTATGATAAGTGTTCGCATGAATTTATTTATTTATAAAGAACAGAGAACCGACAACCGACAACCGACAACCCACAACATCCTAACCCGCCGCAGGCAAAAACACCTCCGCCATCATACACCGGGCGCTGCCGCCACCGAAGGTCTCAATAGTCGGAATAGGGCTGAAAAGAATCTTGGTATGTTTTGCTATTTCAGCGATTTGAGAAGAATCAAGCGATTGATAGGCTTGCTCGGACATCACCAGGATCGTCTCACTCGATTTATTCCGTACCTGAAGCATATTGCCCGCAAAAGAAGCCATTTGCTCGTGTGAAATGGCAATAATAGCTTTTCCGGTAGCCTTTAGCTGGGCTTCTACATGGGCGCGTTCTGCTGCATTGGCGATAGCGTCGAGGCAGATCACGGCGAGGGTTTCGCCGAGGGCCATCATCACATTGGTGTGGTAAATTTCCTGTCCATTAGCGTCGACAGCCCGGAAAGCCACGGAGGTATAGCCGATGAGGCGGCAGAATTCGTGCAGGGCTTCCAGGTGGGTGCGAGGGCTTACACAGGCATACACCAGTTTATAGGGCCGGTCGAGGATCATGCTGCCGGTGCCTTCCAGGTATTGCTGCCTGGCTTCCCAGCCTTCGAGGTGGATACGCTCGCCGACATGGAACTGCTTGGCCAGCATGGCGATCACGTCTTCGCGGCGCTCCAGTTGGCGGTTGGGGGCATACATCGGGTAAGTGATCACCTGTCCGTTATCGTGCAAAGTGACCCAGTTGTTGGGGAAAACGGCATCGGGTTTTACGGGCTCTGTCGTGTCTTCCACAACGATGACTTGAACGCCCGCATCGCGCAGCCGGCTGACAAAGTCGTCGAATTCCTCGACGGCACGGCGTTGTACCGCTTCGGGACTGACCGATTCGTCGTTTGTCTGAAATGCGTTGTTCGCAGCCGTTTGGGCATTAAAACCAAAATGTGCGGGGCGCACCATGAGGATGGTATCTGTTGTTTGGCGTGTCATAGGTCGGTTTTATTTGCTGGCGCAAAATTAAAGTTTTAATTCCAACGCGTGGCTTGTTCTTTCATGGCATCTGCCAGATCATGGCCCAAATATGCGTCGATGCGGTTGTGGGCCAAATAAATCAGTGGCGTCATGATGATGGCCATGATGAATTTATAGGTGTATTGCACGGTGGCCACCGCCAGGAGCTGGCTCCACGACCAGGGCTCTACCGTACCCACCAATTGCGGCCCCAGCTTAAAGGCGATATACAACACGACCATACTGTCGAAAAACTGGGAGATGATCGTAGACCCCGTGGCCCTCAGCCAGATCATCCGCTCGCCGGTAGCCTGTTTGATGCGATGAAAAACTACGACGTCGACAAGTTGGGCCACCATAAACGCCGTAATAGAACCGACAATAATAAGCATACCTTGTCCTAATATTACGCTAAAAGCGTTTTGCATATTGGGCACCCCCTTACTGGCATTTTGCGCCAGCCACCAATCGGCGGGCGCCAGGTGAATAGCCGCATAAATCATTATAAAAGCATAACCGATAAGCCCGATAGCCAGGAAAGACAAAAGGCGTATACCGCGTTTGCCGTAGTATTCATTGATGATATCGGTCATCACAAATACGATAGGCCAGAGCAGCACGCCGGCAGAAAACTGAAGGGCGCCGGTTTGTCCAAAAAGATTAAAATTAAAAGGTTTCCATCCTAGCGTGGTTTCCAGTGCGAAAATTTTTACCCCTATAAATTCTGCCACCAGGGCATTTGCCGCAAAAAAGCCGCCCAATATGATAAATAATCTGGAAGGGCGGTGCGAGATGATATCTATGACTTTATCCTTCATTATGATGTGATTTCGTGATTATGTGTAATGTTTGAAAGTAGGCTCTTGTTGTAGAAAAAATGCCGATCTTTGCGCCTCGTTCCTGCATTTTTCTCAAACAATGCGGGCTGACAAGCGTTGTATCTTTTTACCACAAAGGCACAAAGAACACTAAGTGCCACTAAGTTTTTGTGTCTTCATTCTATTTAGTGTCTTTGTGTTGAAAAATAAAGGCGCGCAGACTTTAGCATTTTCGTTCAAGAATAATTAGCATGGCCAAATTTGCAATAAATCTCAAAGAAGGCAATATAGAAAAAGAAAGCGAACTGATTGTAGGTATCGACCTGGGTACTACCAACAGCCTGGTGGCGTATATGAAAGAAGGGCAGGCCGTGGCCGTCAAAGACGAATCCGGGAAAAGTACGCTGGTCCCCTCTATCATACATTTTACCCCTGATCAAAACGTGATTGTAGGCGACGAAGCCCGCGAGAAACTGGCGACCGACCCGACCAATACGATTTATTCCGTCAAACGACTGATGGGTAAATCGTACAAAGACATCAAACAAGTAGAGCAATATTTCGGCTACCGGATTATCGATGAAGACACCGACAGCCTGGTCAAGATACGGGTAAAAGATAAGTTTTTTACCCCCATCGAATTATCGGCAGAGATCCTCAAAACGCTCAAACGGCGTATCGAAACGGAATTGGGCGAAACAATCAGCAAGGCTGTGATTACCGTGCCCGCCTATTTTAACGACGCCCAGCGCCAGGCCACCCGCGATGCGGGCAAACTGGCCGGCCTCGATGTGCTGCGCATAGTTAATGAGCCTACGGCCGCCAGTCTGGCCTATGGCATCGGCCTGCATCCCGACGACAACGAGGTGGCAGCCATATACGACCTCGGCGGAGGCACTTTTGACATCTCTATCCTCCAAATCCACAACGGCATCTTCGAGGTGTTGTCGACCCACGGAGATACCTTTCTCGGCGGCGACGATTTCGACCGGGCCATTGTCGACTTCTGGCTTCAACAGCAGGCCACAGGGCAGGTATCATCGAGCCAGTCGCTGCGACTCCTGGCCGAGCAGGCCAAAAAACACCTGAGCCAACACGAAAGCTATGAAAATACACTCGATGGCATCACTTACGCCATCACCCGGGCTCAGTTTGAAGCGCTTGCCCAACCGCTCGTAGACCGCACCCTGGCCAGTTGCCGCCGTGCCCTGGCCGACGCCAAACTCAAGCCGGAGCAAATAGAAAAGGTTATTTTAGTGGGCGGCGCTACCCGCGTGCCGCTGGTAAAAAAAGCCGTAAGTGAATTTTTTGAACGAGAGGTCTTCGACAAGCTCAACCCCGACGAAACGGTGGCCCTCGGCGCCGCCATCCAGGCCGATATTCTGGCCGGCAACCAGAAAGACCTGCTGCTGCTCGATATCACGCCGCTGTCGCTGGGTATCGAAACCATGGGCGGACTCATGGACGTGATCATTCCCCGCAATACCAAGGTGCCTGCCAAAGTGGGCCGCCGATATACTACTTCTATCGACGGGCAACGCAACCTGAAAGTGGCCGTCTACCAGGGTGAGCGCGACCTGGTGGAGCACAACCGCAAGCTGGGCGAGTTTATCCTCAAAGGCATTCCACCCATGCCCGCCGGTCTCCCCAAAATTGAGATCCATTTTATCATCAATGCCGACGGTATTCTGCAGGTAAAAGCCCAGGAACTGCGTTCCAACGTAGAGCAATCTATCGACGTGCTGCCGCAATACGGTATTTCGGAAGAAGAAATGGGCCGTATGCTGTTGGAATCCATCCAGCACGCCCAGGAAGATATGGCCCGCCGGGCCCTGCTCGAAGCTCGCAACGAAGCCAATAATATTATTCTTTCTGCCGATAAATTTGTACAACAACACGCCGCTATTCTCAGTCCCGAAGAGATTGAGATTACCCGGGCCCTTACGTCGGATTTGCGCGTAGCGGTTGCCGGTACGGATAAAGATGTGATTAACAAAGCGATGGAAGATTTGAATGCGTATACTTCTCCTTTAGCTCACCGGGCCATGGATACGGCCATCGCGGATGCGATAAAGGGGATTTCTTTTTAGGTGACAGGGTGACAAGGTGACAAGGTAGGAATGTCATACCCTGTCACCTTGTCACCCTGTCACCCTGTCACCCTGTCACCCAATGAGCAAAAATAAAAAAGACCGCGACGGGCTGGTATTTTCTACCGATCCCGATTTTTTCAAGTCCTTCCAGGAAGAGGAGGAGCAGGACGATAGTCCCGAAATTTCACCTGCTAAACAAAAATTGCGCGTGTGGCTCGACCGCAAGCAGCGCAAAGGCAAGGAAGTGACGCTGATAGCCGGTTTTGCCGGCCCCGAATCGGAACTGGAAGAACTCGCCAAATGGTTGAAAACCAGGTGCGGTGTGGGCGGCTCAGCCAAAGACGGCGAGATTATCCTGCAAGGTGATCACCGCGATAAGGTGGTGCATCTTCTCATCGAAAAAGGATATACGCAGACGAAGAAGGCGGGGGGGTGATCGGTTGTGGGTTGTGGGTTGTGAGTTATGGGTTGTGAGTTGTGGGTTGTCGGTTGTCAGTTCTCAGTTGTCGGTTATCCGTTCCTTATTATTGCCAGTTACACTTTAACAGAGAACAGAGAACAGAGAACCGACAACTGAGAACCGACAACCGACTATTCCACCGAGCTTTCTACCCAGGCTTCGTAGGTTGCATTCGCCTCTACTTCCCATTTTAGGATACAGGGTGTATCGTATGGGTGGATAGCCAATACCTTTTCCTCTACTTTTTTCCAATTGGACAGCGTAGTTTTTACCAGAGATACCCATTCTCCTTCGTGTTGAATGGCATTTTGCCACCAATACGCGCTGGAAATTGGGAAAATATTGGCGCAGGCTACCAGTCGGGCTTCGAGTAGTGCATCGGCAACCCGCCTGGCTTCCGCCTCTGAGCTATGGGTGATATAAATAATTGCAAAAGCCATATCAAAAGCTTGTGTTTAGCAAAAATATCGACAATTTTGCTGGCGATGACTAATTTACCACAGAGAACGCGGAGTTACGCAGAGGTTTCGCAGAGTCCTTGTACCTCTGCGAAACCTCGGTGTAACTCGGTGTAACTCTGCGGTTAAAAAAAAATAATTGAAATTACATACCCAAAATACCCTCTCCTGGCTATCAGGGCTTCATACCAACTGGCTTTTCTGGCTGCAGATCAGTACGCTGTCGGTATTTGCCGGGAGAGCCTGGCAGCACTTGGTATGGGATGCGCCCTTGCGCGATTTATTGTGGGACGAACAATTGATGTCGCCGGTGATTACCGGTCTATTCGGCATTACCTGGAAGGCTTACGTCACCAATCCCGAATACGACCAATGGATACAGGGCTTTATAAAAGGAGTCGGTGTATTTTATCTGCTTTGTGCCATTGCCGTATGGTTGCTCCCGCGGTTTAAGCGACTTGCGGGCGTTTTGCTGTTTCTGGGAGGAATAAGCCTGATCCTGTTAGCGGTTCTCGAATTTAAAGAAAAATTTTACTTTCTCGCGCAAATGCTGGAATACGCCCTTCAGTGCGGCAGTCCGTTTTTTTTGTTAATTGCTTTTCGCAAAAAAGCCCTTACTCCCCGCTTGATCTGGTGGATGAAAATAGCTGTGGCAGTCACCTTTAGCAGTCATGGGTTGTATGCGGTAAATTACTATCCCATCCCCGGCAACTTTATAGAGATGGTAATCAACGTATTGCCGATGAATGAAGGGCAGGCGCTGGTATTTCTGAAGGTAATGGGATTATTTGACTTTTTGATCAGCGTGTTCATATTCCTGCCCTGGCGTTATATCCAGTTAACGGGCTTGGTCTACGCCGTTATTTGGGGGGCTATGACAACCATTGCCCGGCTAATGGCGTATTTCCACTCCGAATTTGCACTGAGCTGGTTCAAGCAATGGCTGCACGAGTGCGTAATCCGCTTTCCCCATTTTTTGATTCCGCTGTTGCTGTTATCTTGGTTATTGGCACGTAGAGTTTCCGATTCGCCAAATCGCTTTTCTCATTAAAAAATCAGCACATTAGCACATCAGCACATCAGCACATTAACACAGTCCTAAATCCGAAGGCCTACCGACACCACCAGCGACCTGCCGTCGCTGGGCCAGATACCGGGCCCCGGGTAAATCGTAGGGCGTTTGGTGAAATATTGCCTATCGAAAATATTATTCAGGCTGGCAGATACGGTAAAATGGCTGTTGAGATACACCGCCAGGTTGAAATCCCACAAGCCGTATGACGGTACCTTACCTACACCGCCATTGGCCGAGGGGGTAACGGTATTAAGCGCATCGGCGTATGACCAATCGACGTAACTATATTGCAGGGTAGCGTGGAAGTAGTCGCCCCAGCATTGGATACCGCTGCGGCTGATCCACCGGGGCGCAGACTCCAGGCGGTTGCCCGATATATCGCGTACTTCGCCATTAGCGACGATACTTCCTTTATCATAAAAGGCATCAAAAAAAGAAGTAGACGTAAATACCGACAAATTGAATTTTGCGGGGTTGGCGTCGAATATCCGCTGGGGTTTAAAATCAATGTAGAGCTCGGCGCCATTGGTTACGCTGGTACCCGTATTTGTTTTATAAATAAATTGTCCGCCCTGGCCGTTGTCTTGAAGCACACTGCCGATTCGATTGTCGACTTGCAGCCGGAATAAACTCGCGTCGAAATGCAGGGCGCTGTGGCCCAATTCACCGCTGATGCCTGCTTCGGCGTTGTAGCCGTATGCGTCTTGTAAATCCGGGTCAGTAGCGTCAAGCGGGGTAGGCGGCAGGATATCGGCAAAGATCACCGGGCGGTAGGCTTGCGACCAGCCGGCGTAGACCCGGGTTTGTTGATTAGGCCGGTACTGCAGGTTGACGCCGAAGAGTGGGAAGGCGTGTTCAATAGCATCAGGAACCCGAGTGGGGTCAATCGTACCGATATTGCCTTCGATACGGGTGATGCCTTGTTCAACCCGAAAACCGGGAATAATCGCCAGTTTGGGACTGAGCTGAAAGAGATTTTCAACAAACAAGGCGCCGTTGCTGGTTTTGAAATACATATTTCTTCCCCATACCGGGTTGGTGAGCGCCAGGCTATAGTCGGCGCCCGTAGTACCTTTGCCTAATTGGCGGCGGTGCAGAGAGTTGTTGATATACCGCACGCCTGCGGCCAGTGTATTTTTCATTTTGCCCAATGAATACTGGTGGGTAAGCCTCAGCTCGGTTGTATGGCTGTTAAACCCGTCGATATCAACCTGGCGGGGTTTGAATTCATGGGTAGTGGTGTCGATCAGGTCGGGTACGTTGGCAAAACCTATGAATTGCACGCTGTTGCGCTTGCCGAATATACCTGAAGCCGTCCATTGCAAATGCGTGCGGGGGCTAAGCTGCCAATCGAAGGTCAACCCCGGCACGTAAATATCAGGCGAATAGTAATTGCGGGAGCGGGTTGCCTGACGCGGATTATCATTAAACATGGCGTCGGTAAGCGCTCCTGGAAGTTGGTAGACATAAGTAGAACGCCCGAGTTCAGCGCGCAAGCTCACTTTGTTGTTGGGCTGCCAGGTAACTCCCGCGTATTGGGCCTGGGCGTCAGATGAACCATTGTCGCGGTAACCTTTGGAGGTCCTTTTGTGGTAGTAGGCGTAGTATTGCCATTTGCCGATTTTGCCGCCCAGCGAATTGAATGAACTGAACAAGCCGTACGAGCCGGCCGATTGAATGCTTTCCACATTGATTTTGCGGGTAGTATCGGGTTGTTTTACAATATAATTTATCATGCCGCCGAAAGTAGCGCCGTATTGCAGCGAAGCCGTGCCTCGGATGAGTTCGATGCGCTGAATTGATTCCATCGGCGGACTATAGTGGCTGGCCGGGTAGCCGTACATGTCGGAGTTGGTCATCAGGCCGTTTTGGCGTACGTTGTATTCCCAGGAGCGGTGGGGGTCGAGCCCGCGGGTGCTGATATTGATTTGGTTGCCCGAGCCGTCCATATCGTATACAAAAACGCCGGGTATTTTGGCAAAGAGCTGCCTGCCAGACTTCTCAGCCAGGTTTACGTTGGCGCGTTCTAGTTGGATTACTTCGTTTTTTTTGCCGGCGCTGATATAGGTGTTTACCACGTCGGGCAGGCGGGTAACGGCCAGGGCCGGCGCCCGACTGGTAGCTACCAGCACTTCGTCGAGTTTATTGAGAAGGGGCTCGAGTTCGAAATTGATAGTCAGGTCTCTCTGAACTTCAATCGTTTGGTCAAGGGGCTTATAACCCACAAAGGACACCACCAGCTTGTATTTACCGGCAGGAAGAAACAATTCGTATTTTCCACTTTCATCGCAAAATACGCCTGCGCCGGTTTCTACTACAATAATATTGGCCGCCGCAAGCGGCTTCTGATCGCTGGATTTTACGATACCAGTTATGCTGTAAGATTGAGCGCCGGAGGTATAGGCAACTAAAATAAAAAAGAAGAGCAAGGCCTTTTGCGAGCTGAATTTCATAGTCATTGATTTTGTTATTAATACGAAAATCAGCTGCAAAGGTTATGGAATTGGCTTTAAAAGGCAATTATAATGTAGTGATTTTTATCAGTAGAGACGCAAAATCTTGCGTCTCTACTGGCGAAGATAAGGAACCGACAACTGACAACCGACAACTACTTCACCACCACCATCTTCCTCACCTCCGGCGTATCGCCGTCTACCTGAAGGCGATAGAAATAAGTGCCGGGCGCCAGATTCCGGGCATCCAGGAAGTAGTCGTATGTGCCCGGGGTCAGATTTTCGCTGATGAGGGTCTGCAATACTTGGCCGCTCATGTCTATCAATGATAAATTGACATATCCGGAAAACGTGACGGTAAAAGAAATGTCGGTGGCATCGCGGAACGGATTGGGTGAGTTTTGGGCCAGCATGACGCCTTTGGGCGCAACGCGGTCAAAGACGGGCACCAGATTCCCGGGGTCGAACAAATCAACCGACCTGAAAAAACCGGAGGTTTGGTTGTTGCCTCCAAAGACATAAATTTTGCCGCCATATGCTGAAGCGGAAAAACACCTTCTGGGCGTAGGCATCGGCGTGATATCCGTTATCCATTGGTCGAGTTCCGGGTCGTACATCTCAACCGAAGAATAAACGGGCTGCATGGGGATGTGGCGCAAGCCGCCCATGACAAAAATCTTGTTGTCTACCACGCTCGAACTGTGTAGTATTCTGGGTGTGGGTATAGGACTCACCGTATTCCAGCTTCCTATTTCGGGGTCAAACACTAAAGTGGTTGCCGTAGGCGCTACCGAGGTGCTTGAAGTGCCGCCTACTACGTAAATTTTGCCATTGATAGTATGCGCGGTGATACTGGTCTTTTGTACGGGTAGGGAAGGTCCGCTCGACCAGTCGTCGGTAATCGGGTCGTAAATATCCACTGCGGTCAGGCCCGTTCCACCGGGTATACCGCCGCCTATCAGATAAATTTTATCGTTTAGCGTGGCGGCGCCGGTACACGATTTCGCCGTAGTCAGCGATTCCTTCTGGCTCCAGGCATTATATTCTACATCGTATTCAAATACCCAGTTGGTGAAGAGGGTACCAAAGATCATATACCCGCCAAAAAGGTAAATTTTTCCATTGTATTCTGCGACAGCAGCTTCACAAATTCCGGCAGGCATGGGCGCCTTGGCCGTATATGTATCAGCCACCGGGTCGTATTCCCACACTTCATTCGTACAATCTTGCGCGCCTACACCACCACCAAAGAGATATATCTTTCCATTATAGGATATACTGCTGTGGTGGTTTTTGATGACGGGCATGTCGTTGAGTTGGGCCCACGTTCCTTGAGCCAAACTATAATTCAAGGGAAAAAGCAGTAAGACAGCTATACAGCCGTTTACAAAACGATTGATGAACACCTTTTTCATGACCGATTTTTTAGGAATTAAAAATTAATTTTAATACCAAAAAATTAGGCCATTTTCAGGAAATTAGCAATGATAATGGTCAATTGGGGGAGTTATCCGGATACAATTTCGTAATCCCAGGTAATTTGGGCCGTTTTCTCCATAATCCGGGCAGCAGAGCATAGCTTTTCCATAGACATATCCACGGCGCGTTTTACTTTTTTGTCATCGAGCGTGCCGACGAGTCGGAAGTGGAGGTGGATATCGGTAAAAAGAGAGGGGTGTTTGTCTTTTTCGCGTTCGGCATCGACGGTGAGTTGAATATCGACCAGCTTTTGGCGCTGTTTTCTGAGTATGTAGATCACATCGATTGCGCTGCAAGAGCCCAGTCCGACCAGCATAAGCTGCATGGGCCGGAATGCTTTGTTGCCGCCGCCTATATCGGGCGAGCCGTCGGTTTCTACGATATTGCCGATCTCATTAACGGCCTGCATGTGGTAGGCATCGTTGAGGCGGGTGAATGTTATTTTCATATTCCTCGGTTTACCGGTCAGAAGATTTCAAACCGGCTGAACGGTTTTCCAACGTTTCTATTTGTTTGAGCACGTCTTCGGCTTCCTGGGTTTTCAGAGCATAACCCTTGATGTCGCCGCTGCGCTGCAATTGCTGGGCTTCCTCCAGCAATTGGCGATATTGTTTGTCCAGGACTTTTACCGGGTCTTTTTTGAAGAGGTTGAACATGATGTTGTTGTCGGTTGTCGGTTATCTGTTATCGGTTCTTTGCTATCAGAATAGGAGTTGTAGCTAAACAAGAGGTTGGGGAGTTAGGTTCATTTTTGGAGTCATGTTATTTATTAACAAAAATTTAAGATGCTAATATATTAATATATGTTCATGTGTTTGTTTGAATATAAAGTATTGACTATTTCGATTTTTATTGTTTTATAATTTTAAAATTATTAAATAATCGCCTTAAAATTTCAACATGAAGACATGATCATAAATTGGCTATTCCCGGGTTAATAATAATTTTGAAGATGCAATGAATAAGAGGCCTTGACAAAACCTAATTTGCCTATTACATTTGCAAAATCATTTTTTTGTTGTAAACCAGATTTTATAACGAAGGGTGGAGAGATCAGGCTCTGCGAAACCCTGGCAACCTCGCCAAATTCCAACAGCGACGAAAGGTGCCAAATCCTGCCAAAGGCCGGAATTTTCCGGTGCATTTGGGGCTATAAAATCACAGTCATGAAAAACGTTTCGCACTCGCAACTTCCTTTTTTCTTCCCCGCTACAAAATCCGTAGCTGTTTCCATTCGACGTAGCTCCTCCGCTACCGGTTCGATGTGTTGTTGCTGTTGTTGTTGCTGATCCGGCCACAGGCACGGTAAGTATTGCAGTACTGCGCCCGCAGTGGGCCCCGCCGTATCTGTAATCACCCTGTCACCCTGTCACCCTGTCACCTTGTCACCTTGTCACAAACTTAATCACTTCTAAAATAACAAAACAATGTCTACCAAAGCACTCCGATTTGAAACCCTGCAATTGCACGCAGGGCAGGAAGAAGTAGAAGCCACCACGCGCTCGCGCGCCGTACCGATTTACCAGACGACCTCCTACACGTTCAAGGATTCGGAACACGGCGCCAACCTGTTTGCGCTCAAAGAATTCGGCAATATCTACTCGCGCATCATGAACCCCACCAACGACGTATTCGAGCGCCGCATCGCCGCGCTGGAGGGTGGGGCGGCGGCACTGGCGGTAAGCTCCGGACAAGCAGCCCAGTTTATTGCCCTCAACAATATCTTGCAAGCCGGCGACAATTTTATCACCTCCTCCAACCTGTACGGCGGAACCTATAACCAATTCAAGGTAGCTTTCAAACGCCTGGGCATCGAAACGCGCTTTACCGCCGGCGAAGAAGCTGCACACTACGAAGCGCTTATAGATGAGCATACCCGGGCCATCTACCTTGAAACCATAGGCAACCCGAGTTTCAATATCCCCGATTTTGAAGCCGTAGCGGCTGTTGCCCGCAAATACGACCTGCCCTTGATTGTCGACAATACTTTCGGTGCAGGCGGCTATCTGTTTCGTCCCTTCGACCACGGCGCCAATGTGGTGGTTCACTCCGCTACCAAGTGGATCGGCGGCCACGGCACCTCGATCGGCGGCGTGATAGTCGATGGCGGCAACTACAACTGGGGCAACGGCAAGTTCCCCCAATTTACCGAACCCTCGGAGGGCTACCACGGACTCGTATTCTGGGACGTATTCGGCACTGACGGTCCTTTTGGCAATATTGCTTTTATTATCAGAGCCCGCGTAGAAGGCCTGCGCGACTTCGGCCCGGCCCTCAGCCCTTTCAACGCCTTCTTGTTGCTGCAAGGGCTGGAAACCCTGTCGCTACGCGTACAACGTTCGGTAGACAACGCCCTGGAGCTCGCCCGCTGGCTCGAGCAACACCCCCAGGTGTCGCTGGTCAACTACCCGGGACTCGAGAGCAGTCCCTACCACAAACTGGCCGACAAGTACCTCCGCAACGGCTATGGCGGCGTATTGTCGTTTACGCTGCGCGGCGACAAAGCCACGGCTACCAAGTTTGTCGACAGCCTCCAGTTGGTGAGCCACCTGGCCAACGTGGGCGACGCCAAAACGCTGATTATCCAGCCTTCGGCTACTACCCATCAACAACTCAGCGACGAGGAACAACGCGCCGCCGGCGTGACGCCCACGCTGCTGCGCATCTCGGTAGGCATTGAACATATCGACGATATTAAAGCCGATCTGGAACAGGCGTTTGCCCGGGTGGGCAGCGGGCAGGCAGTGGCGGGGTAGAGGCGACTGTACGACTGTGCGACTGTGCGACTGTGCGACTGTACGACTGTACGACTGTACGACTCGTACGACTGTGCGACTGTACGACTGTACGACTGTGCGACTGTACGACTGTACGACTGTACGACTGTACGACTGTACGACTGTACGACTGTAC
>Ga0209573_1001001_pt1 | contig 48821 bp, 50 predicted proteins | sample TNRBio252014_DNA_FD_185870 | JGI IMG/M metagenome (GOLD analysis project Ga0209573, IMG submission 185870) | Wastewater treatment Type I Accumulibacter community from EBPR Bioreactor in Madison, WI, USA - TNR Reactor_6/25/2014_ DNA (SPAdes)... | ecosystem: Engineered > Bioreactor > EBPR >... | reverse complement strand
CAGACCTCAACCCCATCGAGCACAAATGGGCGCAGGCCAAAGCCATTCGCAAACAAACCCTCTGCTCTGTCGATGCTCTCTTTCGCTCCAATCAATTATGATCACTTTTATTCGATTTTGCTATAGCTGAGACTATTACTTCCTTTTCTTCCTGAGAGCGACCGGCTGAACGGAAGTCGCTAGCTCCTGTAGGTAAATCGCCTTGACTTGATCGCCGATCTTAAGCTTGCTGATATCGATGTTGGCAGGGACTTTGAGAGTGACCGCATCCATCGCGCTTTGCAGCGTCACCTTGCGGTTTTTTTGATTGATGGCGCTAACATTAGCGACGATCTCGACGCCTTGACGCGCTGTCGGTTGCTGGCCCGCGCTGGTGCCGACTCCAGGTTTATCCAGAGCGACCGCTAAAGCCTGATAGTAGGTCAACTCCACCTGGTCGTTCGGTTTGATCTGCGGCAGGTTGCGAACCTCTTCGCTCACGGAGATGGTGTGGAGCTTGCCCCCTTTCCCCTTAAGTGTCATTTGGTAATTTGCGACATCCACTGACTGCACAATGGCGGTTGCGGTGATCTGATCCCGCGCTTCAAGTTGTGTCGCTGCTGGATTGATCTTGGCGGTTTTAGTCTCATCAGGCGTGGTGGCGCAGCCACCGACTAGTAACAAGCCCAGCACGGTACAGGCGGCCAGGATATTTCTTTGCATACAAAATCTCCCTAAAACGTCGATCGTTGAAAAAAGCGCTTAAAAAAACCTAGGGGGATGATAATGTCTCCAGGACATTTCACCAAAATTTAGCGGCGGGCACCCCTTAGCCGCTTGCGAGGGGGAATAACCACCCAGGACCCGCTAATCAGGGAACCAGCTTAAGCGTAACCTGATACCGCTCCGTCACCGAGGCATCGCCATCCCAAAAACGCCAGTACTTGAACTTGAGCACCACATCACCCGCCTGGCGGGCGCTAAAAATAAACACCCGACGCCCACGCGCTCCAATGGAGCCTTCAAGCGGTGCATCGTAAGCGGTGCTCTCCAAAGCCAATAAGCGACCATCGCTCTCGTCAACGGCCCAAGCGTAACCCGTGCTGGGATTTTCGGGCAACTTAACCGCCAGGCGCTCACCAAGCCGAAGTTCAGCAACACGGTTGTTGTCAGTGCGAGTGACGACCAGTAGGCCATTTTCGCGCGTACCGGCCGGTGGGACGACGACTGGCTCCTGGCCGTGCCTGGAAGCACAACCTGCCGATAAAGCGATCAACAACGCCAGAAAAGCCATACGGATAGGAGCAAGGACCATAAAGGCACCAGTAGGGTCATAGAACAAAGGGATAGGTTCGCTCACTCAAAGCCTGCCCATACTAGCCTATTTATGAGGGCGCTATCAGCGCTCCATCAAAGCTCATCTTCTTCAATCACCATTGATTCGACCGACGCCAGCGGCGCGGTTGCCCTGGCATTATCGTTTTCAATCAATGGCAAGGCGGCCGGGTCGATGTAACCGCACCGTGCGGCGTGTTCAGCGGCCTGTAACGTATTTTCCACCAAAAGCAGATCAATTTTGTGTAATTGCGTTTGTGTGGTCAGCCGGGCGATTTCCTCGTCCCGTTGCGGATTTTGGGTTACATCGCGAATGTAGATAGCCAGCACCTGCTCTGGGCGGGTAGCGACAACCTGGGCATACGCTTCAGGATCGTGCTGCCCGCTGTCGCCAATCAAGATGAACGGCATGTTGGGATAGGTATTCATCACCCGCTCAATCTGCGCCAGTTTGTGGGCTTGATGGCTGGAGCCAGCGGCCCGCTCGGGTTGTATACCCAAGTCGCGCAACAGCAGAGGGCCGGTCGGAATTGCATTAAGCTCCATGAAATCCATCAAAAAATCGTATAAATTCCATGGGCTGCTGGAGATATAGAAAATCGGCCGACGCTGTACACCGCCCGCAACCAGGGCTTGATAAAACGCAGCGACGCCATTAAACGGCAACCGGCTGCTTGGACTGCGCAGAAAAGTCAACTGCGCCATCCGTAATAGACGGGTGGCACCCGTGATCAGAATCGTATCGTCGATATCGCTGATCATGCCGAAATCACAATCGGCTGCGGGCGTCAGTATCCGACCGATCACCGGCTCAGGCGGTTGCCGATTGAGCATCGCCTGTGGCGGTACGCTGAGGATGATCGACTGCCAGAGTGAATCGGCCTCAAGGGGCCGCGTGACAGGTAGCTCGATATGAAAATACCCTTCCCGATCGGTCACGGTTTCCAGGGTTTGATCTTGAAAAGTGGCGTGAACCTGTAGGCCGGGAACCTCATCGCTGGCGAAGCGCCGGTAAGACGCCACGAGATTACGCCAAAGCGTTTCTGGATCAGTCGTGTCGATGTCGCCGTGATCTTCCAGCACACGACCGGCCAGAAACAGTGTCTTTTGGTTACCGTAACCCGCGTAGGGCGCGACCTGCAACGGCTGATCGTAGCCCAAACGCCGCTTCAGGCCGTAACGCAGCCGGTCAAAATGCGTGTCGATCAGACAACCGAGACGGTGGGCTACGTTTTTCCAAGTCGCCATAGTGATACCAATCCGTTCGGATAGCCGGTCAGATGAGCAAACGCCCAAACATCAGTACGGCGACAGCCGCCATCATTCCAGCGAATAGCTTCTGCAAAACCGGCCCGGCGATGTAGCGGCCTAGTACCATGCCGGAGAACATTCCGGCCAAACCACCCAAAATAAACACACTGGTCAAGCCGCTCTGTAATCCATGCCCAACCATCACATGAGATAACACACCCATGCCGCTGATGATGGCAATCACCCACAAGGAGGTAGCAACCGCCCGCTTAATGGGCAACGCTGCAATCAGCACCAAGGCGGGCACGATCAGAAATCCGCCGCCCACACCGAACAGACCCGACACTAGCCCAGTCGCCGCACCCGCCAGCGCCAGCCGCACAGCGCAACGTGACGTGAAGCGCAAGCGCCCGCTGGCGTCATAACGACAGGTCGGTTTAACCCCATTCTCCATCACGGTGCTGACAGCGGCGCGCACAATATGCGTCTCTTCCGGTCGTCGGTTTGCTTGTCGCCACATACGAATCGCTACGACCAGCATCAACAGCGCAAACCCGGCCAGCAAGGCCGATTCGGGGAAGTGCGGATTCAGCCACGCGCCCAAGGGTGCACCAATAACGCCCGATAAGCCGAAAATCAGTGCAATACGGTATTCGGCTTGACCGTCGCGCCATCGTACCAGGCCCCCGGCCAACGCCGTGACGCCGACTGCGGCCAAAGAAATCACCACGGCCTGATGTGCTGGGGTATGCAGTCCATACACCAGTAAAGGCATGGCAAACACCGATCCGCCCCCGCCAGTCAAGCCGAGCGAAAAACCGACGATCACCCCAAACAGCAAACCAAGCATCACGTTTATCGCGTCAAAAAGCGCTATCCCCACAGGGCCTGGCAACCACTGTGGGGATAGCGTTACAGGTCCGGAGCTGATGATTTTAAATCAAACGTCCGGCCCCCAGCCAAACACTTCCACGGCGCGGAACAGATCGTTGTCAGTCACCATGCCGACCGGCTTACCATCCATTTCAACCACCACCCGCCGCACGTTAGCGGCTGCCATCTTTTGCGCCGCCTCGGCCAACGACATTTCCCGCTTGCCGGTCACTAACGGTCGAGTGGTGATTTCGCTGACTTTCACCCGCGCCGGTGAACGGTTGACGCTGATAATCTTCTTTAGTACATCGCGGTCGGTCATGATGCCCCACTGACCGCTGGCGTCTGGCTCGACCATCACCGCGCTCACGCTATTTTCGATCATGGTGTGCATGGCCACGTTGACCATCTCATCATTCTTAACGGTCACTACCGGCGACATGATGCCGCCAACCGTGGTCGGCATCCGACCGGAGGCGATCATCGCCTGCACCGGATCAGCGACGCGAGCGGCTTCTATTTCACGCCTCGATTGCTCCTGATGGCGGCGACGATGCTCGATTTCCTGGCGCAACGCCGGGCCTTCCTCATGCATCTTGGCGATCAGCAAATCAGCGAATTTGCTGGTCGGAACTTCGGTCGCGCCATCCATCTGACGGGCAAAATCGTAAGTCACCATCTTATCGGCGATAACCTTGGCCAGCGCTGATTCGATCAGCTCGGCCGCCTCGGTCCAGCCCATGTATTGCAGCATCATCACGCCCGACAGCATCAGTGAGCCAGGATTGACCTTATCGAGATTGGCGTACTTCGGCGCGGTGCCGTGGGTGGCCTCAAACACCGCGACGTGATCGGCCATGTTTGCGCCCGGCGCGATGCCAATACCGCCCACTTCCGCCGCCACCGCGTCCGAAAGATAGTCGCCATTGAGATTCATGGTGGCCAGCACCGAGAATTCTTCCGGCCGCAGTTGCAACAATTGGAAGATGATGTCGGCGATGCGATCCTTGATCACCACTTTACCGGCCGGTTGCTTGCCGCCGTAAACGCTGTATAGCTCGTTTTCGGTGATGGTTTGATCAGGAAACTCGTCGCGCGCCAGTTCATAGCCCCAGTTGCGGAATGCGCCTTCCGTGAACTTCATGATGTTGCCTTTATGCACCAGAGTCACGCTGTCGCGACCATGGTCAATGGCATACTGAATGGCCTTGCGCACCAGCCGCTTCGAACCAAACGGCGAGATCGGCTTGATGCCAAGACCGGCATCTTCGAAGAATTCCGCGCCCATTTCCTCGCGCAGGAATTTGGCCAGCTTGACGTTTTCCGGGGTGCCGGATTGGTATTCAATGCCGGCGTAAACGTCCTCGGTGTTTTCGCGGAAGATGATCACATCCACCTTTTCAGGATGGCGCATCGGCGAGGGTACGCCGGGGTAATAGCGCACCGGTCGCACGCAGGCGTAGAGGTCTAAATCCTGGCGCAGCGCCACATTGAGCGAACGGAAGCCGCCGCCGACGGGCGTGGTCAACGGCCCCTTGATGGCGACGACCAATTCTTTGATGGCCTCCAGCGTTTCATTAGGAAAATAATTGCCGTCATAGATTTCGGCAGCTTTTTCGCCCAGATAGATTTCGCACCAGTGAATCTTGCGCTGACCGCCGTAGGCTTCCGCAACCGCCGCGTCCCAGACTCGCAACGAGGCTTTGGTAATGTCAGGCCCGATGCCATCACCTTCAACAAAGCCCAAAATCGGTTGATCAGGCACATTGAGCTTGCCGTCTTTGATGGTGATCTTTTCGCCGCTGGTGGGAATGCGGATATGCTGGTACGCCATGAAGCCTCCTGACGCTAATAGGGTTTCTACAGGGTTGCTTGAGGTGGGTGCTGTGAAGATGTCGCGTCTGTGCGAAAAAGCTAACTAAAACTACACGTAAACACGGTTGCTGTCCATGACGACCCGCCGGGTAACCTGCCTTGCCACACTGCTTATTGCGTTATTATTGCTATGACTTTGAACGAATTACGCTACATCGTCGCCGTCGCCCGTGAGCGCCATTTTGGCCGTGCTGCCGATGCTTGCCATATCAGCCAACCCACCTTGAGCGTGGCGGTGCGTAAGCTCGAAGATGAATTGGGGGTTACCCTGTTTGAGCGGACGCCGGGCGAGATCACGCCAACGCCTGTCGGTCGGCGGATCGTCGATCAGGCGCAGCGGGTGCTTGCGGAAGCAGCGGCCGTTAAACAACTGGCCAGCCAAGGTCAGGATGAACTGACCGGTATGCTGAGGCTGGGGGTAATTTACACCATTGGGCCTTATTTGCTGCCGCATCTGATCCCACGCCTGCGCCGCCGCGCGCCCCACATGCCGTTGCAGATTGAAGAAAACTATACAGCGGTGCTAAGCGAACGGCTCAAGGACGGCGAATTGGATGTGTTGATCCTGTCATTACCCTTCGAGGGGCCGGGAATCTGTACGAAATCAATCTACGTCGAACCCTTCGTGGTCCTGACGCCAACCGGTCATCCCCTGGAGCAAGTGGCTTTGGTCGATGCGGAAACACTGGCCCAACAGGATCTGTTGCTGCTCGGTCCTGGTCATTGCTTTCGGGATCAGGTGTTACGCTTTTGCCCGGAATGCAATCGTCTAAACGTAGGCTCTGACAACATGCAGCGCACGCTGGAGGGCAGTTCGCTGGAAACGATTCGTCTGATGGTGGCGACTGGCATGGGCATTACCGTCTTGCCGTATACCTCGGTCAGCGGTTACGCGCAGGTCAGTGACTTGCTCAGCGTTCGGCCCTTCAGCGACCCGGCACCGACGCGAATTGTGGCGCTGGCCTGGCGTAAAAGCTTTCCTCGTCATCGGGTCATTGATCTGCTGGCGGAGGCGATGCGGGCCTGTCCCCTGGGTGAGGCGGTCAGGCTGTTGGATTAACATCACCCATTGTCTCAACAGGCACGATTTCGGTCACATAGGCGACTTCATCGCGCATCTGCCAGCGCACATCGACATCATACAGCTTCATTCCGTACTGCTGTGGGCCGGAAACAGCCGCTTCATAGGCAGGTCGGGGGTCCTGGCGCAGAATCTGGCTGATCAACTCGCGTAGATCCCCAATCGGCCAGGCCGTGCAAAACGCGGTTGCCGCCGGACTGAATTCGACGACCCGTTCTGCTGCGGGTGCTTCAGAGGCGAAGCCGCCGATTGCGGTCGGAATACAATCGACATAGGGCAGATAGGGTTTGATGTCCAACACCGGAGTTTCGTCCAGTAGATCAATGCCTGAGAGATGCAATATCACCTTTCCACGGTCAATGGCGATGCGCTCCAGCCTCACGACGGACAGGCCGATGGGGTTGGGTCGGAACGGCGAGCGGGAGGCAAACACCCCGACCCGCTGATGACCGCCTAGACGCGGCGGTCGCACTGTGGGCTGCCAATGGCCGGCCGGAATGCCGTGGAAGGCAAAAACCAGCCAGATGTGTGAAAAACCTTCCAGCCCCCGCACTGCCGCCGGTTGGTTATACGGCGATAGCAATTCCAGCGTCGCCCGCGCGGCAGGCGCTAATCCGGGCTGGCGCGGAATCCCGAATTTTTCGCGAAAGCAGGAACGAACAATGCCAACCGGGGTGAAGGATGACACTTATAGCCAGCCGGATTTCTTAAGTTTCGTATAAAGCACCAGGCAGCCGACAGCGACGCTGCCCATCACCATCGGATAGCCGTATTGCCATTCAAGCTCAGGAAACCAGCCTTTGAAGTTCATGCCATAAATACTAAAGATCATCGTCGGCGCCGCCAGCAGCGCACCCCAACCCGCCAGCCGTTTAGTCGCATCGTTCTGCCGTGCCGCACCCAGCGACAAACTGATCTGTAAGGCCAACGCCAAGGTTTCACGAATAGAATCTATCGCTTCGGTAATCCGCAGGGTATGGTCATAGACATCGCGGAAATACGGCCGGATATCATCGGAGATGTAGTTGTTAAACACATCAGTCAGCAGGTAGTTACACACTTCAACCAAGGGTGCGGCGGCGCGACGCAAACTCACCAGGTCGCGCTTCGACTCATACAGGCTAGCGATGTCTTGCTGGTCAAAATCACCCTTGAAAAACCGCTCTTCCAAATCTTCAACCGCATCTTCAATACCGCTCAGAATCGGAAAATACTGATCCACCACAAAATCCAGAATGGCGTACAGAACGAAGCCTGGCCCCTTACTGAGCAAATTTGGACTTCTTTCGCAGCGGGCGCGCACCGCTGCGTAAGGCAGCGAGGCACCATGCCGCACCGACACCAGATAGCGCGGTCCAACGAACAGATGGGTTTCGCCAAAATCGATTTTACCGTCCGTGGCCTGCGCGGTGCGCAACACCACGAACAGGCAATCGCCATACACTTCGACCTTGGGGCGCTGATGGGCGTGATGGGCGTCCTCGGTCGCCAACTCGTGCAGGTCGAATAGGTGCTGAACCTGGGTCATCATCGCCTCGTCAGGTTCAAACAATCCAAGCCAGACGAACGCATCCGGTCGTTGCCGGATGGCCGGAATCTGCTCAAGGGTAAGATTATCGAGTTTGTGGCCATCCACATAAGCGGTGCAATTGACAATCATGGGCGGGTGACTCAGTGCCGGTGATGGTGCGGCCGTGGTTCCGGCCGATAGGGTTCTTCCCGGTCGTGCAAGTGCATCCGATAGTCGACGAAACCGGCGCTATGGTCGAAATGCAGAAATGGATTACCGGCCAGTTGTTCCGCCATGGTCGATGTCGGCGTGATGCCATAATTATGGCCCGGCCGGATCAAGGCATCGCCCGGTAGCCGTTCGCCCAGACGGCGCAAGGTCTGGTACATTTGTTCAGGATTGCCGCCGCGTAGATCGCACCGACCGCAGCCGAATACAAACAACGTATCGCCGGTTAAAACTTGATTGCCCAGCCGATAGCAGGCCGATCCCGGCGTATGGCCGGGGGTATGGAGAATTTCGATTTCAGTATCGCCCAGCGCGATGCGGTCGCCGCCGGCGTGCAGCGTCGGCAAATCAAGATAGCGATTCCAGAATTGGGCCTCAGCCTTGAGCAAGTGCAACTGCGGATCGCTGTGATTGAGCAGTGCTTCGACCCCGTTGATATGATCAAAATGGCTGTGGGTCAGTAAAATGTCGGTGATGGTCACACCCTGCTGCTTAGCGAGTTGGATGATGCGCGGCGTATCCCAAGCCGGATCGACCACGGCGGCGCGGCCGCTGGCGTGATCGTGGATCAGGTAGATAAAATTACTCATCTGACCCAGCTCCAGCGCGTGGACGCTATAAGGGGGATTAGCGGTCATGGCGGATTGCTCCCAAATTGCAAAACGATCAGGTTTCCAGTGGGTATGACGAAGCGGTCGGCACGGCGAAAGACCAGCCGATCTGGCGCAATGACTGGAAACGAACTGGATAGCGGCTGTTGCTACTGATCCGCCCCGTGACGGCACCAAGCTGACTGGCAGAGTTTAACGGAGAAGAATTACCCATGCGCTTTACACTTGAGGCCGACGCCAACCATTATCTTATTACCCGCTATGGCCCGGGTTGGATTAGCGTCAATGAGCGGGAGTTTCGCCAAAGTCTGCTGGTTACTCCAGAAAGGGTCATTGACGACTGGCCGCCGCAGAGCCTGGCCGATTGCACTGAAAGCGACTTTAGGGCAATTGCGGCGTTGGAGCCGGAAATCGTGCTGCTGGGCACCGGAACCCGGCAGCAATTTCCTCATCCTCGGCTGCTTCAGCCGTTGATCGGCAAAGGGATCGGCGTCGAAACTATGGACACGCCTGCCGCCTGTCGCACCTATAATATCGTCATGCTGGAAGGCCGCCGAGTGGTGGCGGCCTTAATGATGATGGGGACCTAAGTCCCTAGCCCCAGGCTAACCGCTCAACCTGGCCAGTGACAGACACCAGGCGTCAGCGGTTAAGGACTATAAGAAGTCCCGGGAAAACCCCTCAATTTCCAGAATCTTGCGCAGCCGCCGCAAGGCGTCGATCTGAATTTGCCGCACCCGTTCCCGCGTCACGCCAATCTCGTTGCCGACCTCTTCCAGGGTGGCTTTTTCCTGTCCGCCCAGACCAAAGCGGCGTTTCATGACGATCCGCTGTTTATCGTTGAGCTGATCGAGCCACAACTCCAGCTTTTCGTTGAGATCGAAATTTTGCAGTAACTGCGATGGATCAGGATTATTTTCGTCCGGAATCGCATCCAGCAACGAACGATCCTCATCCTTACCGATGGGGGTATCAACCGATGTGACGCGCTCGTTAAGCTGCAACATGCGCTTCACATCCGCTACGGAGCGACCGAGAAACCGGGCGATCTCCTCAGCGGTCGGTTCGTGATCGAGGGTTTGCGCCAGTTGACGCGCGGCGCGCAAATAGCCGTTGATCTCCTTGATGATATGGATGGGTAAACGGATCGTCCGGGTCTGATTCATCAGCGCCCGCTCGATGGTTTGCCGAATCCACCACGTTGCGTAGGTCGAAAACCGGAACCCGCGTTCGGGGTCGAATTTCTCAACCGCGTGGATTAATCCCAGATTGCCTTCCTCAATCAAATCGAGAAGGTTGAGTCCTCGATTCATATAGCGGCGAGCGATTTTGACGACTAGTCGTAAGTTGCTTTCAACCATCCGGTTGCGGGCGAGGGTATCGCCCTGCAAGACCCGACGGGCGTAGTAGACTTCTTCCTGAGCGGTCAATAGAGGCGAAAAACCGATTTCGCCCAAATACATGCGGGTGGCGTCCAATTCCTCTTGAGTAAACTCGCGGCTGGCGGCGGGGGCCGCCCACGGTGTTTCCGTATCGAGTTCTTCTTCCTGCGCGATCGCCTCTTCCTCGGCGTCTTCCTCCAGTTTATCCTCGTCTAGTAGGGGGTCGTCGATGTGCAACTCGTCGTCACACACAGCAACCGCCAGACAGGCGTTGATCTGTCGGGACATACTACCTCCTGACTCGCTTCGCTCGGTGGGTATGGGGGTCGGCGCTGGGGCCAATGCCTGCCGCGCTATTTATCGTTGTATTTGAGTTGGAACCGGCGGCGCGACCAATTGTTTTTTAGCCGCACCCGTTGACCGGTGCTTAAGTTATCCGAACAGTGCGGCTATCCCTGTGCACTCCAGACACCAAGCGGAGGTGGATGATAAGCTTTTCTTGGCACACGAGTCTACTCAGTTTCGCACGAGGTCAAGCGGATAACCATTGTTTTATAGGGATTATTGGCCTTTATCTTCCAGCCATTCCCCTAACGGCGCTAGCGCACTATGCCGCGTCAAGTCCACTTGCAAGGGAGTAATAGAAACATGGTGGGTGCGCACAGCGTGGAAATCCGTACCGGGACCGGCATCCTGCTCCGGGCCTGAGGGACCGACCCAGTAGATCGCCCGGCCGCGTGGGTCAGTGGTTTTGATGACCGGTTCAGCTTTATGTCGGTGGCCAAGCCGGGTCGCCTGAAAGCCAGCCAAACGTTCCCAGGGTAGATCAGGGACATTGACGTTGAGGATAATGTCAGGCGGCAGCGCTCGCTCGCGCACCCGGCGTACCAGATAAACCGCTACGCGAGCGGCCGTATCATAATGCTCAGGGTGTGGCGCGTTCAGTGAGATCGCAATAGCCGGTAAGCCAAGAAAGCGGCCTTGCATAGCAGCGGCCACCGTACCTGAATAGATCACATCATCCCCCAGATTAGGGCCACAGTTGATTCCGGAAACCACCATGTCCGGGTCTTTGTCCAACAAGCCTGTAATGGCGACATGCACGCAGTCGGTCGGTGTGCCCTCAACGCTGTAGAAACCGTTTTCGTGACGGGTTACATAAAGCGGGTTTTTGAGGCTCAGCGAGTTGCTGGCACCGCTGCGGTCGCGATCAGGTGCCACCACGGTAATATCCGCCAGTTCATTTAAAGCGGCCGCCAGCCGGAGCAAGCCCGGTGCCTGATAGCCGTCGTCATTGCTAACCAAGATGCGCATCGTGTGATTTTTCTCCGAAGGTGAGCGCTGAGATCAATCTAGGGTATCCTGCAACCCTGACGCTAAAATGACAGATTCGCCGCCCTGGGCCATTGATTGAGACGCCCCATGAGCAAACCGTTTGCGCTTGATCCCCATGATCGGGAGCTGTTCCGCCAGGCGGTCGGTCAGGTTGCGCCGCTGCGCTGTGATCGGATCGAGCCCATCCAGGTTCATCCAAGCCCGATCCCGCGTTTTACCTTAGCCGATGAACAGCAAGTCGTCGCCGATATGGTGTCGGATTACTTCGAGCCAGCGGATTTGGACACCGGCGAGGAATTGTACTACCGTCGCGAGGGCGTGCAGCAGGCTGTGTTACGCAAATTGCGCCGTGGCCAATACCAGGTTGGCGCAGCGCTGGATCTGCATGGTTTGACCGTGGCCGCCGCAAAGGAAGCCTTGGCCGTGTTCCTGCAACGGGTCCGGCGCGATAATCTAAGCTGTGCCCGCATTATCCATGGCAAGGGCAACCGCTCCCGTCACAAAGGACCGGTACTAAAGCAAAAAATCAATCACTGGCTACGTCAGCGCGACGATGTGCTGGCGTTCTGTTCGGCCCGACCGATGGACGGCGGAACTGGTGCCATCTACGTGTTGCTGCGCCGCAAGCCCTAAGGCAATACCGAAGGCCACGCCAACGGCGAGAGCGTTATACTTGTATCCAAACCTATCTCACCAGCAATCAACGAGGAGAGCGAAATGGCGCACGAAGGCTATCATGAACCTATTGAGGATCTGTCAGTGGAAACGCGAGAGATGCATCGGGCAATCATCTCGCTGATGGAAGAGTTGGAAGCGGTTGATTGGTACAACCAGCGAGTTGACGCCTGCAAGGATACATCGCTGAAAGAGATTCTTATCCATAACCGGGACGAGGAGAAGGAACACGCGGCCATGCTGATCGAATGGATTCGCCGCAAAGACTCGACCTTTGCCAAAGAGATGAAAGATTATCTGTTCACTGACAAACCCATTACAGATCACCACGAATAGCTTTGCTCGCCGACGGCTCCCCCTGGTTCTTAACCCTAAGGGGCATTAGGAGACCGGGGAGCCGCGCGCGGAGACCCCTATGCCGCTTAAAAATTCGGCCACCGATTACGGCGCGGTAACTCGCTTTCTACACTGGGCGATCTTTTTGCTCTTTGTCTATCAGTACTTTAGCGCCAATATCATGACCCGTCTGGCGCGGGATCAAACCCTGTTTGGACTAACCCAAGGACACTATTACGACTGGCACAAGTCCATTGGTTTGGTGTTGCTTGGGTTGGCGCTGGCACGTTGGCTGTGGCGTAAGGCGACGCCACTGCCCGATTGGGCACCCATGTTGTCAGAAGCGGAGCGGACTATCTCGCACCGCAATGAAGTGCGGCTGTACTGGTGTATGTTTTTGCTGCCGATCACCGGTTATTTATTCGTGATGGCAGGGGGTTTTGGAATTCAGCTTTTCGGTGAGATGGCACTGCCCAACCCGATCGGCAAGCAAGCCTTTTTAGCCAAGCTGGCGCAAGTCGCTCACATCATCACCGCTTACGCCGCCCTGGTTTTTATTTCATGGCATGTCGGGCTTGGCCTCAAGCATCACCTCTTCGACCGGGATGGCTTTTTAAATCGGATGCTGCCTTTTAGGAAGCTGTAAAGGCATGGATCAGGGCTTGGCGAAACGGTAATGAGAGATTGCCCATGACTGCCCCGCGTGATGGCCGAAGGCTTCGGCATGAGCCATAAAGAATAACCGCCAGCGCTGAAAGCGGCGCGCGGCCTGTTCCAGATCCAGGGCATAGCGCTCTCGAAACAGTTCGATGATCAATCCCCGATGAACATCCTGATTGGCTAGCCAGGCATCCAATGTCTGCTGGTAGTGGCGACCGTCAAAGCGCCACTGTTCCTCTAACATGAACGTATCCTGGAAAAGCGGCAGCCAGTCTTCCGCAACCAGTGGGCCGTGACCGACATAGCGCGCCAACCCGACATCGCCTGCAATGTCCTGTGGCTGAGTCGGTTGGCGGCTGGTAACGCCATGCACCAACAGCTTGCCGCCAGGCTTAAGCCATGCATGAATCGGTTTACCCAGCTCCGGATATTGATGCACCGACTTGAAGCTTGCTCCCAACAGTACGCGGTCAAAACAAGGGTTCCCGAAAGAGCCGATTGAGCCGATAGCGCTAACCTGAACATTGTTTAAGCCCCGTTCCCGACAGCGCGCCACGATAAAGTCGCGTTGCAAGGATGAGTCCGACGCCGCAACGATGCGCGAGTCCGGATAGAGCTCCGCCATCCACAGCGCCAATGCGCCCCAGCCACAGTCGAAATCCAAAATATCCTGATTAAAACCCAGCTCTGCGCGCTCGCAGATAAAGGCCAGCATGGCCGCTTCAGCGGTTTCCAGATCGCGGGCTTCCTTGGGCCACCAGCACGCACTGTCATACAGCCGAGGCCCCAGCACGTGTTGCCAGAATTCCATGGGCGCATCGTCACCCAGCCGGTCAGTCGCCGCACAGTCCCGATCCGCCGCCTGCCCTTTGGCCGATGACCGCTTGGCGAGTAATCGACGGATACCCAGACGGATGAACCAATCGGACACGTAGCCCCGCTCCATTAGCGCAATGAGGCTCTGGCGCATCCTGTTTCCTTCTAACTAAAGATTGCTGTTAACCATTAACGTGGCCCCGGTCATACAACCCGATTCAGTCGGATCGCACAGAAAGGCGATGACTTTGGCCACATCGGCGGGTGTGGTACGAGTGCGCAGATGAGGGGCGGCCTGGCGCAGCATCTCGGTATCCACCGCTCCCGGCGCAACGCCGTTAACCCGGATGTTGCAAGTTTTGCCCTCAGCCGCCAGCGCCTCGGTCAGGCCGGTCAGGGCAAACTTGCTGACGGTGTAAGCGCTATAGCCAGGGAATTTATCGGTATTCTGCACCCCGCCCAGTGAGGAAATATTGACGATGCTACCGCCACGCTCCTGCATCAGCCGAAACGCCTGTCGCGCACACAGCACCGCCCCGCGCAGATTGATTGCCATTAAACGATCCCAGTCTTTCATAGCCATATCGGCAAAGGTACCGCTCAGCAGGATGGCGGCGTTGTTAACCAGAATATCCAGTCGGCCGAATTCGCTGGCGATTGCGTCAAAGGCAGCGGCGACCGCCTCGTCGTCTGCGACATTGACAACCTGCGCGGAGGCTTGCAACCCGGCGTCCTGAAGCCGGGCAACCGTAGCCAGTAATTCCGATTCGGTGCGGCTGGCGATAATGACGTGAGCGCCTTTTCGGGCCAGCGCTTCGGCAGTCGCCGCACCGATGCCGCGTCCGCCGCCAGTGATGAATGCGACCTGTTGTTGCAGGGACAAGGGTGAATCAGTGGAATTCATGGGTTTTGCGCCCGAAGGGTGGATTGATCTTGCAAGATAGCCAACAAAGCACCCGCCGCATTCGACAGGGTATGGCCGGTATGTCGCACAACGCCCAGCGTCCGCTCCAACCGCAATCCAGCCAGCGGGATTTCCACTAAATCCCCATCCAGCATGGTGCGCGGCAGCACGCTCCAGCCCAAACCGACCACGACCATCATTTTAATCGTTTCCAGATAATTGGTGGCGAATGCGACCGGTACAGTCACGCCCAGTTGAGCCAATTGCTCGGCGAAAATCCGGCGCGTGAAGGTGGCTTCACTGGGCAGAATCGCGGCATGATCAGCCAGTTGTTGCGGTGTGACCGGCGCGGCTTGCGCCAGCGGATGCGTCCGCGCCGCCACAATCACCAGTGGATCGGCCCACAGCGGCAACAGATCTAACGGCGGCTCGACCTTGGGCGGTAAGGTGACGATGGCCAATTCCACCTCACCACGCAGCACCACGGCGCACGCCACCTCCGAATCCATAAAGCGCATATCCAGCCGAACTTGCGGATAGCGCGTGGTGAAGGTACGCAACACCGGCGGCAGACGATGCAAGCCAATATGATGACTGGTGGCGAGCGTCACCGAGCCGGTGACGATGCCGGTTAAATTACGCAAGGCGCGACGCCCATCGTCCACCTCGGCCAGAATCCGCCGCGCGCGCGGCAATAACAGCGCGCCTGCTTCCGTTAAACGCACCGTCCGGCCCAGCCGGTCGAACAGCCGAACGTTGAGTTCTTCTTCCAGAGTAGCAACCCGCTTGCTGACGGCGGGCTGCGTCAGATGCAAGCGTTCTGCGGCTGATGAAAACGAGCCATTGTCGGCGATGGTGACAAAAGCGTGGAGACTGGCAATATCCATAAAGTGACTTACGCTCTGGCTTAAAAATTCCTTTATTTTATGAGATCAATAAAGAATATGAATTTGTTTTATCAATAGCCGCGTTTTAAGCTAGCTCAAACTTCAGTGAGGAGCGAGACAATGGCCGGTAAAACCCTTTACGACAAACTCTGGGATGCGCATGTGGTGCGCACCGATGTGGATGGCACCACGCTGTTGTATATCGACCGCCATTTGGTGCATGAAGTCACCTCGCCGCAGGCATTCGAGGGCTTGAAGCTCACCGGTCGCCAGCCGTGGCGACGGGAATCGATGGTGGCGATGGCCGATCACAACACCCCGACCGATCCCGGCTTTACCACCATTGCCGACCCGGTGTCGCGGCTCCAGGTCGAAACGCTGGACAGCAACGCCCGCGAGTTGAAATTGCGCTATTTCCCCATCGGCGACCAGCGGCGCGGTATTGTCCATGTGGTTGGCCCGGAACAAGGTGCCACCTTGCCCGGCATGACCATCGTCTGTGGCGATTCTCACACCTCCACCCATGGTGCATTTGCGGCGCTGGCCTTTGGCATCGGCACCTCTGAGGTTGAGCATGTGATGGCGACCCAGTGCCTGATCCAGAAAAAGGCCAAGTCGATGCTGGTGCGCGTTGATGGCCCACTGGGGCCGGGCGTAACCGCCAAGGATGTGATTCTGGCGATTATCGGCAAAATCGGTACAGCGGGCGGCACCGGGTATGCCATTGAATTTGGCGGTTCCGCCATTCAAAGCTTGAGCATGGAAGGCCGCATGACCATTTGCAACATGGCAATTGAGGCCGGGGCGCGGGCAGGCATGGTAGCGGTGGATGACAAAACCATTGAGTACGTCAAAGGCCGCCCGTCTGCGCCGCAAGGAGAACTCTGGGATAAGGCAGCGGCGGCATGGCGGGATTTGCACAGTGACGCTGATGCGGTGTTCGATCAGGTGGTGACGCTGGACGCGACGGCCATCAAACCGCAAGTGACCTGGGGCACCTCGCCGGAAATGGTCACCTCGGTCGATGGCGCGGTGCCCGATCCCACCCGTGAGGCCGATCCCATCAAGCGGCAAAGTATAGAGCAAGCCTTACGTTACATGGGCTTGCAGCCGAATACCCCGATGACGCAGATCAAGCTGGATCGGGTGTTTATCGGCTCCTGCACCAACGGCCGCATCGAAGATTTACGGGCGGCGGCGGCGGTGATTAAGGGCCGCAAGGTAGCGTCGAGCCTGAAACAAGCCTTGGTGGTGCCGGGTTCTGGCTTGGTGAAACAGCAGGCTGAAGCCGAAGGGCTGGATCAAGTGTTTACCGCTGCCGGTTTCGAGTGGCGCGAACAAGGCTGTTCCATGTGTTTGGCGATGAACGCTGACCGGCTGCTGGCGGGTGAACATTGCGCTTCCACCTCCAATCGCAATTTCGAGGGACGGCAAGGCGTGGGTGGCCGCACCCATCTGGTTAGTCCGGCGATGGCAGCAGCGGCGGCGCTGGCTGGTCATTTCGTCGATGTCCGCAACTTTTAGGGGATGTAGTGATGCGCCCACAATTGGTCATCGGCAATAAAACCTATTCCTCGTGGTCGCTGCGGCCTTGGCTAGCGGCGCGTCATGCGGGCATTGCGTTCGACGAGACTCGGATTCCGTTGTACACGCCGGATTCATCGCCGCAACTCCAACGCTATTCGCCATCGGGCAAGGTGCCGGTGTGGCGCGAGGGGGATTTTACGGTCTGGGAATCGCTGGCGATTTGTGAATATCTGGCCGAGAAAGTACCAACGCTCTGGCCAGCCGATGCCCAAGCGCGGGCTGTGGCACGTTCGGTCAGCACCGAAATGCACGCCGGATTCACTGCCTTACGCACCAGCATGACCATGAATGCGCGTGCGCGGGGTCGTTCCGTGGCGATTACGCCGGAAGCCGCCGCCGACATCAATCGGATTGAGGCGATTTGGCTCGATTGCCGTAGCCGCTTTGGTGCGGGTGGCCCGTGGCTGTTTGGCGAGTTTTCCGTTGCCGATGCCATGTATGGGCCGGTGGTGTTGCGCTTCGTGCCGTATGGCGTGACCCGCCCCGGCGTGGTGGATGAATACGTCGCCACGTGGATGGCCGATCCGCACCTGCAAGCGTGGATTGCCGAGGCCGAACAAGAAACCGAAGTGCTCGAACAATTTGAAGTGGGCCGCTGAATGCGGCGGGAGTGTGCGTCATGAAAGCGTTTACCCAATTGGATGGTGTGGTGGTGCCGGTTGACCGGGCCAATGTCGATACCGATGCCATTATCCCCAAGCAATTTTTGAAATCGATCAAGCGCACCGGCTTTGGTGATTTTCTATTCGACGAATGGCGTTATCACGATCACGGCGAGCCGGGCATGGACTGTGCGAATCGGCCACGCCGTACGGAGTTCGCCCTGAATCAGCCGCGCTATCAAGGCGCAACGATTTTGTTGGCACGGGAGAATTTCGGCTGTGGCTCCTCGCGTGAGCATGCGGTCTGGGCGCTGGAGGAGTACGGCATTCGCTGCATGATTGCGCCGAGCTTTGCCGATATTTTCTTCTCCAACAGCTTTAAATCCGGTCTGTTGCCGATTCCGTTGGCGGCGGAGACGGTGAAGCGCCTGTTCCGCGAAGTGGAGGCCACGCCCGGTTATCGGCTGGTCGTCGATTTAGCGGCGCAGACCGTGAAGACGCCCAGCGGTGAAACCTTCCACTTCGAGGTTGACCCGTTCCGCAAGGAATGTCTGCTGAATGGCTGGGACGACATTGGCCTGACCTTGCGCCAAGCCGATGACATTCGCGCCTATGAACAACGGCGGCGGCAAGAAACGCCGTGGTTATTTGCCTGAGAACCTCCCTCTCCCCTTGTGGGAGAGGGGCTGGGGGAGAGGGGTGAGGGCGGCGAGCGATGAGGGATGCGGCCCGTCGCGTAGTTTCAACGACGTGTAGAAAACGAAATGACGCATAAAGTGTTGGTGCTGCCCGGCGACGGTATCGGCCCGGAAATCGTCACGGAAGGGGCGAAAATCCTGCAATGTTTACAGCAGGAATACGGGCTGGATATGGTCTTGGAATACGGCTTATTGGGCGGCTGTGCGGTCGATGCCTTGGGCGAGCCATATCCCGCCGAAACTCGCCGCCAAGCCCGCGAAGCCGACGCCATTTTGCTGGGTGCAGTCGGCGGGCCACAATGGGACACACTGGAGCGGTCGTTGCGCCCGGAACGGGGTTTGCTGGCGATTCGCGCCGATTTGGGACTCTTCGCCAATCTGCGCCCGGCCATTCTGTACCCGCAATTAGCGGCGGCATCCTCCCTCAAGCCGGAATTGGTGGCTGACCTGGATTTGCTGATCGTCCGTGAGTTAAACGGTGATATTTATTTTGGCCAGCCGCGCGGCATCCGCACCTTGGAAAACGGCGAGCGCGAAGGCTTCAACACCATGCGGTACTGCGAATCGGAGATTGAGCGCATCGCGCGGGCGGCATTCGAGGCAGCGCGTAAACGGCATCGCAAAGTCTGCTCGGTGGATAAAGCCAACGTGTTGGAAACGTCCGAACTGTGGCGGGAAGTCGTTACCCGCGTCGCCGAGGATTATCCTGACGTGGCGTTGTCTCACCAGTATGTGGATAACGCTGCCATGCAACTGGTGCGTGCGCCCAAGCAGTTTGATGTGATCGTGACGGGCAACCTGTTTGGCGATATTTTGTCCGACTGTGCCGCGATGCTGACGGGTTCGATTGGGATGTTGCCCTCGGCCTCACTGGATGCGAACGGCAAAGGCTTGTATGAGCCGATTCACGGTTCCGCTCCGGACATTGCGGGCAAGGGTGCGGCTAATCCGCTGGCCACTATTTTGTCAGCGGCGATGCTATTGCGGCATAGCTTGAATGCGCCGGAACACGCCGCGCGGATTGAACAGGCCGTCGGTCGGGTGTTGGATCAGGGTTTGCGGACGCTGGATATTATGGCGGAGGGGATGACGCCGGTCGGTACCCAGGCAATGGGGGATGCGGTTGTGGCGGTGATGGTGGGGGATTGAGGGAAAATGGGCTATCCCATGCACTCTATCATCTTTAATGAGAGTAAGCTTAATGTTCGGTCAGAAATTGATGAAGGAGCAGTTCAAGCTATTTTTAATTGAAATATGGCTATTTATTCTTCTTATTCTATTAGTAATGCTCGTAGAAATACTGCTACCGCAATCATTGGTTCGGATAACTTTATGGATTTTATTTTTATTGTGCTTTGTAATAATGTTTAAAATAAATATATCTCGGAAAAGGTGTTTGAATAAAATAGCTATCGAAGAAGATGAAGAAGAAAGAAATAAATACGCTAGACCGAAGCAACCGTGGGAGAGATAATAGTATCTACCTTAAAGGAGGTTAAAATACCAATTATATTAATTGAAGATTAAATTTGATTTCAAAGTAAATATGTAGATCCATTAAATAAAGACTAAAAAGACTAGCTTTTCAATACTTAACCGAGTTATCGAAATTTGGCTATAATTTCAAAATTGAACGGTAATTCATTGAGCCATGATTAATTGGTCTTCTTGTCCTGTAGTTGAGCGTGATCCAGATCGCGTCAGTGGTACGTGGGTCTTTCAGGGTACTCGTATACCTGTTGCTGCTCTTTTTGAAAATCTCGAAGAGAACGCTTCAATTCAACAATTTGTAGAATGGTTTCCAGGTGTTTCTTTAGAACAAGCTCGCACTGTTCTGGAATATATTGCCCGCTCTACTGTGATGGCGGCTTAGGTGCATATCCTTTTCGATCAGGGAACGCCTGTTCCTTTGCGGCAATCTTTCTCATCAAGCCATCGCGTTTCTACAGTATATGAGCGGGGTTGGTCTACTTTAAAAAATGGTGAATTGTTGCAGACTGCTGAAAAAGAGGGTTTTGAGGTTTTGATAACGACTGACAATAATCTGAAATACCAGCAAAATCTGTCGAATCGACGTATTGCTGTTGTTGTTCTGTTAACAACGAGTTGGCCTCGTATTCGGAAAGCAGTTGAAAAAGTGCTTGCTGCTGTTGAGTCTGTTGCAACTGATAATAACTACGTGGAAGTTTCCATACCGTAAAGCAAATTAAAGAAGCTGAGACTAATTGGAAGTTTATTCTTAGTAACGAATGACAAGCTAGATTTTTTTTACGAGTTGAGGACACTTTCATGATGCGAGTCGGTTTGGTGGGTTGGCGGGGTATGGTCGGTTCCGTGCTGATGGATCGGATGTTGGCGGAAAATGATTTCGCCCAGATTGAGCCAGTCTTTTTTACTACATCCAATGTTGGTGGGCGCGGCCCGGCTATTGGCAAAGACACGCCAGCATTGAAAGATGCCAAATCTATTGCTGAATTGAAGTCGCTGGATACGATCATCACCTGTCAGGGTGGCGATTACAGCAACGAAATTTACCCGCAACTGCGGGCAGCGGGCTGGAAAGGCTATTGGATTGACGCCGCTTCGGCGCTACGGATGAAGGATGATGCCGTCATTATTCTCGATCCGGTCAATCGCAACGTCATTAACGATGCACTGGCGCGGGGGGTGAAGGATTACATCGGTGGCAACTGCACTGTCAGCCTGATGCTCATGGGGTTGGGCGGCTTGTTCGCGCACGGTCTGGTGGAGTGGATGAGTGCCATGACCTATCAGGCGGCCTCCGGCGCGGGGGCACAGAACATGCGCGAACTGATCCAGCAGATGGGCGCTATCCACGGAGCAGTGGCCAATCGCCTCAGTGAACCGACATCGGCGATTCTGGAAATCGACCGCACAGTTGCGGAAACCCTACGTTCCAGCGCCTTGCCGACCGAGCATTTCGGCGTACCGCTGGCCGGTAGTTTGATTCCGTGGATCGACAAGCAATTGGAAAACGGTCAGAGCAAGGAAGAATGGAAAGGCCAAGCCGAGACTAACAAGATTCTAGGGCGTTCGGAGCAGCCGATTCCCATTGACGGCCTTTGCGTTCGTATTGGCGCAATGCGCTGTCACAGTCAGGCGCTGACTATCAAGCTCACCCACGATGTGCCGCTGGCTGACATTATCGACCTCATCGGCACCGCCAACGAGTGGGTCAAAGTGATCCCGAATGAGCGGGAACGTTCTATCCGCGAACTGACACCAGCGGCAGTGACCGGCACTTTGCGCATTCCCGTCGGTCGGCTACGCAAGCTTGCTATGGGGCCAAGCTATCTCACTGCCTTCACGTGCGGCGATCAACTGCTGTGGGGTGCCGCTGAGCCATTACGGCGGATGCTGCGGATCTTGCTGGAGAAGTGAAGCAGTATTTTTGAAGATTTTAGTGATTTGAAGTTAGCGGCCGGAGCAATAAGTTCGGCCGTTTTAGCAGTGATTCCTCTAATTAAAAAACTCCTCTAATTAGAAAACTGTAAGCATGGGTCTCCTATGGAAGAAGCACCCCTACCTTTTGCAAGAGAATCACTGCGCAGAAAGACCTGATGTCCTAGCGCCGCTCCAAAAAAAACCAGTATCAATAAACCTACTACTGCTCTTTTTAAGAACTCTTTCTGTTCTTTATTTTGAAGTCTCACATTAATTGCAGTCAGTGGGGAATATTCTAGTAAGCCAGACAAGAGCATGATCGATATTATCTGAGTCAGAACCACAATGAGTAAACCCAGGGTTGGTATAGACGGGCTGGATTGACACCTCAGGCTATAGAAGAAAAGGTCCATTGCTAAAATGACTAAACTATAGACGATGACAAAGGAACAACCAATCTTATTTAGATTTTTACACATGATCGCAGTAATCAACGACATTTATGCGTCCCTGTACTCACTGCAATATAAACCTCGCGTAGAAAAAAGCCCCAAGCTACGATCTTCGCGATCATCGCCGTTACAAATAAACTAGCGACAAGCTTTGCCAGCTCAATAGTGAATAAAGCACCAAGAAAAGCCCCAGCAACCACTAAACAGATTAAGAGTGCCCCAGAGACTGCTGATAAAATTGAAGCATAAATTAGATTACTTCGATGACTTAATAAATCTAATTCCCGCATGATATCCTCATGATCTTCCCGTGATTCTCGTAAGCGCTCTTGCAATAAACGCCGTCGATCAACAATGCGATTTAAGCGGGTACTTACGATCGTAATCAGCGTTCCCAACGCCACCAGCAGGAAAGCCGGTGCAACTGAAAGCTGAATGACGCGCGTGATTTCGCTGACGTGGGTTTCCATAAAAATATTGGAACCGATAGGGAAAACCGCCTGATCGGAGTTTACTGGAGATGCTGTACGGGTAGCAGCACTTGAAACGCTTAAGGGGGGTGGTGGCTACGGGTGGACTTGAACCACCGACACCGGCATTATGAGTGCCGTGCTCTAACCACCTGAGCTACGTAGCCATGATGAGGGAGGCGCTAAAGAGCTAGTTATTATCGGTATCCAGCGCTTAAGCGTCAAGAAAAACAGACTTGCGAATCAGACGTTGAACCGGAAATGCATCACATCACCTTCCTGCACGACATACTCCTTCCCTTCCAGCCGCCACTTGCCCGCCTCGCGCGCCCCGGCCTCGCCGTTGTAAGCGATATAATCGTCATAGGCGATCACCTCGGCGCGAATGAAGCCCCGTTCAAAGTCAGTATGGATCACCCCAGCCGCTTGCGGCGCTGTGGAGCCAGCCCGAACCGTCCAGGCGCGCACTTCTTTGGGGCCAGCGGTAAAATAAGTTTCTAAACCCAGCAACGCATACGCTGCGTGAATCACCCGATCCAAGCCCGGCTCGGCTAAACCGTAATCGGCTAAAAACTCCGCCTTATCCGCATCGTCCAATTCGGCTAATTCCGCTTCAATCGCTGCGCATACTGGCACGACCCCCGCGCCTTCTTGTCGGGCGATTTCTCGTAGCTGATCCAATAATGGATTATTGGTAAAACCATCTTCAGCAACATTGGCAACGTATAGCACCGGTTTACCGGTCAGCAAAAACAGCTCCCGCAAACTCTCACGCTCTTCAGCGCTTAGTGCCAGCGTACGCAACGGAGCGCCGGTATTGAGATGCGCCCGCACCTGCTCCAGCAAGGCCTTGCGCTCCAGCACGTCCCGGCCGCCAGCCTTGGCTGCCTTATCGGCACGCAGGAAGGCTTTCTCGACCGTGGCCAGATCAGCCAGGGCCAGTTCGGTATTGATCGTCTCCATATCCGAGGCTGGATTGACCCTGCCGGAAACGTGAATCACGTCGTCATTTTTAAAGCAGCGCACCACATGCGCGATGGCGTCAGTCTCGCGGATATGGCCGAGGAATTGATTGCCCAATCCTTCACCCTTGGATGCACCAGCGACTAAACCGGCGATATCGACGAACTCCACCGTCGTCGGAATGATTTTCTGCGGCTTCACAATAGCGGCCAACGCCTGTAACCGTGGATCAGGAACAGGCACTACCCCAACATTGGGGTCAATGGTGCAAAAAGGATAATTCTCAGCCTGAATGCCGGCTTTGGTCAGCGCATTGAACAGGGTAGATTTGCCGACATTCGGCAGGCCGACAATACCGCATTGGATACCCATCTCTAGTCCGATCCTCGGTTTGCGGAAAGACTCGCCGAAGCCGAAGCGGATTCGATACGGCGGCTATGTAGCGTTTGCATGGCTTTAGCCCATTCACCCGTCACGATTCGCGGCATTTCGCGCAGTGTGTCGGCGATGGCGGTTTCAATGAGCGTCCGTTCTGGCGTGGGTGTCCGCTGAAGCACGTAACCTAATACGTCGCGACTCTCGCCAGGATGGCCAATCCCAAGTCGCAACCGCGCAAACTCGTTGCCGCCCAACTGCGCGATCAAATCGCGCAAGCCGTTATGACCACCCGCGCCGCCGCCTCGCTTCAGCCGCACCGTACCGGTCGGCAGATCCAAATCATCATGAATCACCAAAATTTCCGCAAGGGCGATCCGGTGGAAGCGGGCCAGTGCGGCCGCTGCCTGACCGCTCCGATTCATGAAGGTCATGGGTTTGAGCAGCCAGAGATCCCGCTCAGCCAAGGTGATCCGGCAGATATCACCGTGGTATTTGGCGTCTGGCCGAAACGGGGCGGACTGCTGGCGGGCCAGCGCATCGACCAGCCAAAAGCCCGCGTTATGGCGGGTATCAGCATACTGCGGGCCAGGGTTACCCAGGCCCACCAGCAAGCGCGGTAGAGGCATACGCTCGCTGCCCTCAGTCCGGGCAGCGGCGTTGTCAGTGGTACCGCCAACAGGCAAGGGTCAATGCCTCGGCTCTTAAGCCGTCGGTGTTGTCGCGGTTTCGGCGCTGGGGCCACCTTCATCACCCTGCGCATGCTGGATGCTGACCACGATGGCATCCTGCTCAGAACCGGCAACAACGTGATCAGCCAACTCGACGCCTGCCGGTAGGCGAATATCCGACAGATGCAAGGCATCGCCAATCGCCAGATCGGCCAGATCGATTTCAATAAATTCTGGCAGATCTTTCGGCAAACAGGCGATTTCAACATCGATCAGCGCGCGGCTGACCACCCCACCCTGCTGCTTGATACCCCGGGAGCTTTCTTCGTTGAGGAAGTGCAGCGGCACATTCACCGTCAACTTACGATCCGCGCTGACTCGTAGAAAATCCATGTGCTGGATGGTCGGCTTGAACGGGTGGCGCTGCATATCGCGCAGGACCACGCTTTCAGTGCGATCGCCAAGGTTCAAGGTCAGGACGTGAGAATAGACCGCTTCATTCTTAAGCTGGTTAAGAACATCCAAATGGTTCAAAACCAGCGGCTGCGGATCCTGGCCGCCACCGTACACAATAGCTGGCACCTTACCAGCGCGGCGCAGGCGGCGGCTCGCACCTTTCCCCAAATCGCTGCGCGGTTCGGCTTTCAATTCAAATGTGACGCTCATCAGCAATACACTCCATCAGGTTAAAAATAAAAAGACGGCGCGCTCGCGACCAAGCGCACCGTTATTCGACTCACCGCTCAGTGAGCGACGAGGGGCGAATTTACATGAACAGGGAACTGACCGATTCCTCAAGATGAATCCGCCGCATGGTTTCAGCCAGCAGGCCGGCCACGCTGATTTGGCGGATGTTCGAGCAGGCGAGTGAGGCTGGACGCAGGGGGATGGTATCGGTAACCACCAGCTCATCCAGCACTGATTTGCGGATATTTTCGACAGCCGCGCCAGAAAGCACTGCATGGGTGCAGTAGGCGCGCACCGAGGCGGCACCCTGTTCCTTCAACGCTTTGGCGGCCAGACATAACGTTCCGGCCGTATCCACCATATCATCGACCACGATACAGTGCTGTCCCTCCACATCGCCAATCACATGCATCACCTGAGCCTGATTGGGTGCCGGGCGGCGCTTATCGATGATCGCCAGTTCAGAATCATCCAGTAGCTTGGCCAAGGCGCGGGCGCGAACCACGCCACCGACATCGGGTGAAACCACCATCAGATCGCCCAGATTGCGGGCGCGAATATCATTAAGCGCCATCGGAGTGGCGTAGATGTTATCCACCGGCAGGTCGAAGAAGCCTTGAATTTGGTCGGCGTGTAAATCCACCGTTAGCACCCGATCCACGCCAACGCTGGTGATCATGTTGGCGACGACTTTGGCAGAAATCGGCACGCGCGCCGAACGGGGTCGCCGGTCCTGCCGCGAATAACCGAAATAGGGAATCACCGCTGTAACCCGCACCGCAGAAGAACGGCGCAGGGCGTCAGCCATCACCAGCAATTCCATGATGTTGTCGTTGGTGGGATAGCAGGTCGGCTGGACGATGAAAACATCCTTGCCGCGCACGTTCTCCATCAACTCAACCATCACTTCACCGTCGCTGAAGCGACCAACGACAGCCTGGCCGAGGGGGAGTTCGAGATGGTGAACGATATCGCGGGCTAGTTGCGGATGGGCGTTGCCCGCGAAAACCATCATGCGACCTTCGTACACGGCAAGTTTTTCCCTACAGTGGCTTTGCTCTGGGAGAGTGGCTGGGCCGCCAGGATTCGAACCTGGGAATGCCGGATCCAAAATCCGGTGCCTTACCGCTTGGCGACGGCCCAAAAAACTATGACGCTTCAAGTTAAGCGCACGCGGCGCGTTCTCGCGCCAAGCGCTCGTGCAGCGGCGAGCGGTTTCGCCCTTGGGCGACGAAGCCGGTGCAATTTGGTGGTAACTGGTCCAAAAGCTGCCTCGCATCAGTTTCCTGATCAAATGCAGCGAACACGCACGCGCCGGTTCCGGTCAAGCACGCCTGTCCGTATTGGCCCAGCCAGGCTGCCGCTGCCGCCACTTCTGGGTGGCGACGATAGACGACTGCCGCACAATCATTGCCGCCGACGCCCATCACGAAGTCGGTTATTGTGATTGGGGGTGAGTTTCTTGTCAATTCCGGGTCGGTAAAGATCGTCCCAGTAGCCACATGGCAAGAAGGCACCAGGATCAGAAACCACGGTTCATCCAAGGCAAGCGGCGCTAATTGCTCACCAATGCCCTCCGCCCAGGCCGCCTGACCACGGACGAATACAGGAATATCGGCACCCAGGCGAAGGCCCAGAGCGGCCAATTCCTCAAGCGGTAAACGGGTTCGCCAATAGTGATTTAAAGCGATTAAGGTGGTGGCCGCATCGGAACTGCCACCGCCAAGGCCACCGCCCATAGGCAACTGCTTGTCGATGCGAATGGTCACGCCCAACGGAATGGCGGTCGTCTCTTGTAACAAGCGAGCGGCTCGCACTGCCAGATCGGCGTCGGCTGCAACACCGTTAACCTCGCCGATTCGCTCGATGATCCCGTCCGTGCGCGGGGTGAAGCTTAACCAGTCGCACCGCTCGACAAACTGGAACACGGTCTGCAACAAATGATAACCATCGGCGCGACGACCGATGATCCGCAGCATCCGGTTGAGTTTAGCCGGGGCGGGCCAGGCCGCCTCTAACCCTAAAGCGTCCATCGCTCGATCACCAGCTTGACGCTCAAATCCTGGCGGCGGGCAACGATGCGGGTCGGTAACTGATAAGCGGCCGCTGGCGCATAGTCCGCATAGTCAATAATCCAGCCGTTTTGCTCCAGTCGGCTTAGTCGGCCCTCGGCATCGCTTTGTAAGCCGGTTACCGGGCCAGGTTCTGGAAGGCCGCGTAACCAGTAGCGCAAGCCGCTAACCGGCAGCCGTATCCCCAGCGCCTCGGTGATCAAGGTGTCTGGATCAGGTGCTTCGCGGCGTTGGCCATCCTGGGTCTGGATACTGACCCGCTCGCTATCGCCCTGAATCAGCACGCGACCCTGACCGAGCGGCCCGATCAAGTCAATGCGATAACTTGCCTGCTCTTGCCCCCACTGAAACGAGGCGTGCCAGCCTTCTTCGCCGCTGACAACCCCAATCCGGCCGGTCGCCTGCCAACGGCTTAAGCGGCTCAGTTCGGCCTGGCGAGCCGTCCAGACACGATCAAGGGTCGAGTCGACAGACAGCGGTATCGCGCAACCGGCCAGCACACCTGCCAACACCAGCGGAGCCAGCCACGCCCGGCACTGGCGCACAAAAAAGCCATCACAGTGAAACCACGGCGCTACTTTCATAACTCACCAACCAAAGCGCTCGCGCAACTGCCGCAATTGGGGACTATCGGGTTCCTTGGCCAGCGCCGCCCGCCAAATCCGCTTGGCCTCCTCCTGTTGACCGCTCACCCACAATACTTCGCTCAGGTGGCCAGCGATTTCGGCATCGGGGTTTTTCTGGTGTGCCCGGCGCAGAAACTCCAGGGATTTCGGGTAATTGCCCAGCCGATATTGCACCCAGCCCATGCTATCGAGTACAGCAGCGTCCTCAGGCAGAATTGCTAATGCCTGTTCGATATAACCCAGTGCCTCCTGGTGACGGTCGGTGCGGTCGGCCAGGGTATAACCCAGCGCATTCAGCGCCTGACCATTCTTCGGATCAGCGGCAAGAATCGCCCGTAAGTCTTTTTCCAGCACATCCAGGCGGTCAAGCCGCTCGGCTGCTAAGGCCCGCGCATAGCGCAGATCCTTATCATCCGGATGGACAGTCAAGGCACGGTCGAGGGTATCAAATGATGCCTGATGATGATTGGCTTCGCGTAAAGCTTCGGATTCCGCCAGATACAGGCTGATGCCGTTTTGTGGGTTATCGCGGCGTAGCCCATCAAAATGCTGGGTAACGGTGGGAATGGTCTCGGTCTTGGCCATCACCACGCCCATCCGCATCTGGGCGTTCAAATAGCGCTCCTCGCTCTTAATGCGTCCATACCACTCGCGCGCTTTGGCATACGCGCCGCGCTGCTCGTCGATACGACCTAGTTCGTAATAGGCGTCTGCCAGGCGCACTTTGCGTTTTACCAAATCCAAAAAGTAGCTTTCGGCCAAATCGAACTGCCGGACTTCGGCAGCGAGTAGCCCAAGCGCATAGAGCGATTCGGTATCCTTGGGATTTTGGCTCACCAGCGTGGCGAACTGGCGACGGGCTTTTTCAAGCTGGTTGGCTTCCACCAACAGGCGGGCATAGCTCATGCGCAGATTGCGATCATTTGGCAAGGCAGCAACCGCCTGACTCAATCCCGCCAACGCCGCTTCATCCTTGCCCTGATCGACCAGCAGGCGCACGCGCAACTGATGCGCAGGGGCCATTTTCGGGTCTCTTGCCAAGGCCAGATTGATGGCCGCCAGCGCCTGGTCGCGCTCGCTGGAAGCGGCCGCCAGCAAGCCGAAATAATATTGCGCAAAAGCCGAGCGGGCGTTGCGGTCACGGAATCGCCCCATCACCCGCAAAGCGCCTTGCTTGTCATCCACTTGAGTCAACAGCGAGGCCAGGGTTGCATAGCCTTCCTGCTTATCTTTGGCGGCGGCCAGGCGGCGCACTGTTTCAAGATACTCGGTGGCTTCTTCGACCCGGCCATTGCGCAGCAACGCCAACGCCATCGCTTGCCGGGCCTGGTCATTGGCAGGTGCCACGGTTTGCCAACGCTGCGCCAGTTCCAACGCCGCCGGATTGTCCTTGACCAGTAAAGCGAGCATCGCCGCCCGCTCCACGATCTTCGGATCATCAGTCAGCGCGGCGGCTTGCCGGTAATGAGCCAGCGCTACATCAAGCTGATCACGCTTACCGGCCAGCTCGGCGGTCAGCACTTTGTAGAGCAAATCAGCGCGCGGATTCGCTTCCAGCGGTGGCCGGATTTTAAACTCCAACACCGGCTCTGCCTGAACCGGCGCTTGCGCATCCACCGTCGTAGCGCAACCAGCCAACGTGAGTAAGCCTAAAAAACTGGAAATTCTTAAAAATTTTTTCATCGGCAGGAAAGATCGATTGATCGCGTTCAGGCGCGAGAGCCATTTTAAGCAGTATTGACGCCAAATCAGTGACCCCCAGCGTTCGACCGTCGGTTAAATCCGCATTGCTATCGGGATCAGGGGTTCATGGATTGTATGATCGGGCAGAAATAGGACCTTGTCATCCGTTGGTTTGATCCCGCAAAATTTCAAAATAAACTCTAGTTTGAAACTGTTCCCTTCAGGGGGATAATCAGGGATAGAGAAGCGATAACCGCTTCCAGGCTGTTTCGCCCGGTCACGGGCGCAGATTGTAACCCGACTGACTGAATCACACCGTTATGTCCTTGTTAGCGCTTGGGCTTAACCACCGGACTGCGCCCGTTGCTGTGCGCGAACGGGTGGCTTTCGCTCCTGATGGTCTTAATACCGCCTTGCAGGATTTACTCGACAGCGGCGGCGCTTACGAGGCTGCTATTCTTTCAACCTGCAATCGCACCGAACTTTACTGCGGCCTGAAAGAACCCAACGATCAGCGGATTACCCAATGGCTGGGCGATTATCACCAGCTACGCGCGACCGATTTACAGCCCTATTTATACCAGCACACCGAACAAGGCGCGGTGCGTCATATCCTGCGAGTGGCCGCCGGGCTGGATTCCATGGTGCTGGGCGAGCCGCAGATCCTCGGTCAGGTCAAAACAGCCTATCAGACTGCCAACAACGCGGGTACGCTGGGCACCATCCTGGATCGGTTATTCCAACACACCTTCGCCGTCGCCAAACAGGTGCGCACCGACACCCGCATCGGTGCCAGCCCCGTATCAGTGGCCTTCGCGGCGGTCAGTTTGGCAAAACAGATTTTTGCCGATTTGCCTAAACGCACGGCGCTGCTCATCGGCGCGGGCGACACCACCGAGCTCGTCATCCGCCATTTGCACGAAACCGGCATCGGCCGCTTGATCGTGGCCAATCGCACCCTGGAGCGAGCGCACACCCTGGCCGCCGCTTTCGCGGGTTACGCCATCGGTTTAGAGGAAATTTCCAGCCATCTGGGGGAAGCGGATATCGTCATTGCCGCCACCTCCAGTCCTCATCTACTGCTGACGGCGGCCCAACTGGGTGCTTGCCTGAAGCAGCGCCGCCGCCGCCCGATGTTCATGGTGGATTTGGCAGTACCGCGCGATATTGAACCCACCATAGCGGATCTGGAGGACGTGTATCTGTACACGGTGGATGATCTTAAAGACATCATTCAAGAGAATCTGCGCTCCCGTCAGGCCGCCGCGCAACAGGCGGAAGAAATCATCGACCATCAAGTCGAACATTTCATGGGCTGGGTGCGTGTCCAGGAGAGCGCCGCAGGTATCAGCTTGCTGCGTCGGCAGGCCGAAGCGGTCCGCGATGAGGTGCTAGCCCGCGCGCTGCGGCAAATCGAGCGGGGTAAAAATCCCGCCGAGGTGTTACGAACCCTGGCCGATGGCCTGACCAATAAACTGATTCATACGCCCTGCGCCGGCTTGCGCGAGGCCGCTGCCCGAGGCGATACCGACATGCTGGATTCGATCAAGCGTTTATATCAATTGGATGGAAAGGGGTTCCACCCATGAATCCGTCGATGCTAGCCAAACTGGAGCAATTGGCCGCTCGCCATGAAGAAGTCGGCGCGCTGTTGGCCGAACCAACGATCATCGCCGATAACGACCGCTTTCGTGCCCTGTCGGTGGAATATGCCCAGTTAGAACCGGTCGTGAGCGGTTTTCATGATTACAGTCGGGTGCTGGATGATCTGAACTCAGCGCGCGAGATGGCTGGCGATAGCGATCCAGAACTGCGCGCCCTGGCCCAGGATGAGGCGCTGGATGCCGAAAGCCGTCGGGTTGCCCACGAACGGACGCTGCAATTGCTGTTGCTGCCACGCGACCCGCACGATGCCGGTAATGTGTTTCTGGAAATCCGCGCGGGTACCGGCGGCGATGAGGCGGCGCTGTTTGCCGGCGATTTATTCAGGATGTACACGCGCTATGCTGAAGTGCGCGGCTGGAAGCTGGAGCTTCTCAGTGAAAGTCCCGGCGAGCATGGCGGTTATAAGGAAGCCATTGCCCGCATCATTGGCCAGGGCGCTTATTCGCGGCTTAAGTTTGAATCCGGCGCGCACCGGGTGCAGCGTGTACCGGAAACCGAAGCGCAGGGCCGTATTCACACCTCGGCCGCTACCGTCGCTGTGCTGCCAGAGTTGGCTGAAGTTGAGGAAGTTGAGATTGGGGCCAACGATCTGCGCATCGACACCTTTCGCGCCTCAGGCGCGGGTGGTCAGCACGTCAACAAGACCGACTCGGCCATCCGCATCACCCACCTGCCCAGCGGCATCGTAGTGGAGTGCCAAGACGAGCGCTCCCAGCACAAAAACCGGTCACGGGCGATGTCGCTGTTACAGGCCAAGTTACTCGCCGCCGAGCGCGAGAAGCAGACCAGCGCCCAGGCGCAAACCCGCAAGCTGCTCGTCGGCAGCGGCGACCGTTCCGAGCGCATCCGCACCTACAATTTCCCGCAAGGCCGCGTGACTGATCATCGGATCAACCTCACCCTTTACAAGCTGCCCGATATTTTGCAAGGCCATCTTGATGCGGTGATCGAACCATTGATCCAGGAATATCAAGCGGATCAATTGGCGGCGCTGGCTGAGTGAGCCAGATCAGCCTGGGAGCGCTGTTGGCCGAGGCAGCCGACCGCCTGACAGCGATCAGCGAGACCCCGCGCCTGGATGCGGAAATTTTGCTGGCGGCTGCATTGGAGCGTTCGCGCGCTTACGTGCTGGCGTGGCCGGAGCGCGTCGCTGATCAAGCGCAAATGACTCGGTTCAGCGATTGGTTGGAGCGACGGCTGACCGGCGAACCAGTGGCCTATTTACTGGGTCGGCGGGAGTTTTGGTCGCTGGAATTGCTGGTAACGCCCGATACGCTGATTCCCCGGCCTGAAACCGAATTGCTGGTTGAATTGGCGCTGGCTCGGTTACCGATGAAGCGAGCGACCGCAGTAGCCGATCTGGGCACTGGCAGCGGCGCGATTGCCTTGGCGCTCGCGATTGAACGGCCCCTGGCGAAAATCGTAGCGACTGACCGTAGTCCGGCGGCGCTGGCGGTCGCTCGCCGTAATGCCGAACAGTTAGGAATCAGCACGGTCGAATTCCGCATTGGGGATTGGTGCGCGCCATTGACCGGTGAACGATTCGAGCTGATTGCCGCCAATCCACCCTATGTCGCCATGAGCGATCCGTATTGGCAGACGGGTGACTTGCGGTTTGAGCCGCCGGATGCGTTGCTCGCTGAACAAGAGGGTCTGGCTGCATTGCGGACCCTTATTGCTCAAGCGCCCGATTACTTGCTGCCGGGGGGATGGCTGTTTCTGGAGCATGGCTATGATCAAGGCCAAGCGGTTCTCGCCTTGCTATGGCAGCGGGGCTTTGTTGAAGTGGCTGATCATTGCGACGCGGCGGGCGTTAGTCGCTGCGCCGGTGGCCGCTGGCTGGCGGATGATTGCTGAGGCGGGCTGATTCAAGTTACGGTATTCTCGCCGACCATTCCATGGGTGATTTGGAGATCGACTATGAAACGTATTGTGTTAGGCATTTTGTTGTGTGGGACACTGGCGCTGACGGCGCAGGCTGAAGAGATCGGTAGCGTTGATACGGTTTTCAAGTGGTTGGGGCCGGATAACAAAATCGTCATCGAAGCCTTCGACGATCCCAAGGTGGCGGGCGTGACTTGCTATGTCAGCCGCTCCAAGACCGGCGGCATCAAAGGCGGGCTGGGCTTGGCCGAGGATACCTCGGATGCCTCTATCGCCTGTCGGCAAGTCGGGCCGATTACCGTTAAGGAGAAGCTGAAGGATGGCGAAGAGGTGTTTACTGAGCGCCGCTCGCTGCTATTTAAGAAAATGCAGGTGGTGCGCTTTATGGATGAAGCTCGCAACACGCTGATTTATCTGGTCTATAGTGATCGAGTCATTGAGGGTTCGCCAAAGAATTCGGTTACAGCCGTGCCGATCATGCCCTGGGGCGGGCAACCGGCTAAAACAGCGCCGTAACGGGCGATTCTGCCATCAGAACATAGGGTCGAGCGAGCGATGGCTACCTTCCGCGAATTGCAAGATCGGCAACAGGATTTGCTGAGCGACCTGGATGAACTGGAGGAAGCCGTCGCCGAACTAACTACTGCGCTCGCGACACCGGACCCTGATAATGAGGACACCCAGGCGGCGCAGCGTCAGCATCTTGCCTGGCTGGAACGACAGCGGGCTGGTCTGTTGGTGATGCTGAACGAAGCGGAGCGGACCCTGCTGCAATCTGATGCCGAGGCTGAGGCTCAGCGCTAAGCTCAGACCAGCCCCAGCAGCCGTTCTTCCTCCTGAACTTGCCGCTCCTGCTGCTGTAAGGCCCACATTTGGGCGTATAAACCGTCTTGTTGCAGCAGCTCGCGATGGCTGCCCTGCTCACGAACCCGGCCATGATCAAGCACCAAAATCTGATCGGCGTCGACAATGGTGGATAGCCGATGAGCAATCACCAGCGTCGTATGTTCCACGGCTACGGCCCGCAACGCCTGCAAGATCGCTTGTTCAGAATTGCTATCCAGCGCCGAGGTCGCTTCGTCAAAAATCAGAATGCGCGGCCGCTTTAGAATCGCCCGCGCAATAGCGACTCGCTGTTTTTCACCACCGGAGAGTTTCAGGCCCCGCTCCCCGACCAGCGTCTCGTAACCCTTCGGCAGCGCCGCGATAAAGTCTTGTAACTGAGCCATCCGCACCGCCTCGCTGATCTCCGCGCGGCTCGCCTCCGGTCGGGCGTAGGCCAGGTTGTAATACAGCGTATCGTTGAACAACACCGTATCCTGCGGGACGATGCCGATTGCCGCCCGCAAGCTCTGCTGGGTCACGGCACCGATGTCCTGACCATCAATCAGAATGCGCCCGCTGGTCGGCTCGTAAAAGCGAAATAACAAGCGCGCCAAGGTCGATTTACCGGCCCCGCTGGCACCGACCACCGCCAGCTTGTGGCCCGGCGGCACGGTAAAACTCACATCAAACAGGATCTGCCGATCCGGTTGATAGCTAAAATTGACGGCCTCAAAGCGCAACTCACCGCGCGTTACCACCAGTTCGGCAGCGCCAGCGACATCGCGAATTTCCGGCGTCTGCTCGAATAACCGGATCAAATCATCCATATCCGCCAGCGCATATTTAATTTGCCGGTAGACCACCCCCAGCATGTTCAGCGGAATGAATAATTGCAGCAATAAGGCATTTACCAGCACCAAATCGCCCAACGTCATTGATCCGGCCGCGACTTGGGTGGCGGCGAAAAACATAATCAGCGTCGCGCCGATGGCAATGATCATGCCCTGACCGAAGTTGAGCGCTGACATCGAGGTCTGGCTCAAAACAGCGCTGTTTTCCCAGGCGGTCAGCGTGGCGTCGCAGCGTCGCAACTCCCACGCTTCATTGCCAAAATATTTCACCGTTTCATAGTTGATCAGGCTATCGACTGCTTCATTACCGGCTTGCGATTCCAAACGGTTCATCAGCAAACGGTGTTCCATGCGCCAGTTGGTGATCAGTAAGGTAAAAGCAACATAAACAGCGACGCTGCCGAAGATAATCAAGGTAAACACCGGCGGGTAGCGGCCCAGCAGTAGAACCGCTGCCAGTAGAAATTCCATGATCACCGGCAAAATGCTAAACGCCATGTAATTAAGCAGCGTGCTAAGGCTGCGCGCTCCGCGTTCCAAATCACGGCTAATAGCCCCAGTCTTGCGCTCCAGATGAAACCGCAGCGATAGCTCATGTAGATGCGCCAGTGTGCGCACGGTTAAGCGGCGCATCGCGCGATAACGGACCCGCGCGAACAGCATATCGCGTAGTTCACTGAACAGGGCATTACCCAGCTTTAGCGCGCCATAAGCCAGCAGCAGCGAGCCTGGCAGCATGATCAGCGCGGAATGCTGTGGATCAAGACGGTCTACGATTTGCTTAAGCGTCAGCGGCACGCCGATATTGGCAAGCTTGGCGGCGAGCAGCGCACCAAGGGCGAGCGCCACCCGACCGCGATATTCCCACAGATAGGGCAATAAGGCGCGCAGATTAGCCCAGTCACGGCGTCGCGAGCTAGCCAGAGGCAATTCAGTAGGGCGGATGTCGGGACGCATGATAGGTAGCCTCAAAAACGAAAGGCCATCCGGTGAGGATGGCCCTGGTGACGCACGCTGCCGAGTACGGCAACTTATTTGGCTGGCGCACCCTGCTGAATGAACGCGGGCGGGATCGCCTTAGGGACCTGGACCGGTGGCGACGGGATAGCAGGGGTCGCGGTCGTCGCGGCTGACTTGGCCACCGCAGCGGCGGGAGTCGGCGTAGCGGGCGATGCCGAGGCGGTAACCGCTGGAGTCGCGGGTGCTGGAGCGGTTGGTGCCGGTACAGGCACAGCAGCGACCGGGGCTGGAGCTGGTGTAGCCGGAGCCGGAGCCGGGGCTGACGCAGCAGGAGCGGGTGCAGCCGGAGCTGGCGCAGCAGCCGATTCAGTCTTGATGCCAGCCTGCTCCAGCATGTAAATGATCGATTCCTTGATAGAGTCATCGCTGAGTGAAGAGTCGCCGCCTCTGGCCGGCATGGCACGCAAACCCTGAACCGCATGGCTAACCAGCTTGTCGACGCCTTGCGCTAGACGGGTTTCCCATTGAACCTTGTCGCTGACCTTGGGCGCGCCCAGGGTGCCGACGGCATGACAGGCGGCGCAAACTTTATTGTAAACCTCGGCCCCAGACAGCTTCACCGCCACAACGGGCTTGGGTTGCTCAAAAGAAACCCGGGCAATCGGCTTGATTCGTTCGAGTGCGGCAGCTTGCCGCCGGGAGTTATCGTCTGGAGCAACGTTTCCGACGACGCTAATGAGGGCGGCGGCCATAAACAGCACGACCGCCAACAGCACCAATCCGGAGATCAGGGTAACGGACGTGGTCATTACGGATGAATCGGCTTGCTGGCTCACATTTCACCTCATTGGAAGCATTTGCAACCCGCGCATCTGCGGTGCGTCGCAGCGGTTTATCGGATCGCGCGCTTACTCTATTTTAGAGCTTTCGCGAGAATGCCGTCGGCGGGGATTGGGGATTGTTTTTTATAGGGTCGCTTGCATACAGCTTAAACGCAGTAATTATAACGGTATTTGGCCTGCCCTGAAAACCGATATCCCCGCATTGAGGCCTATTGCCAAATCTGTAACACGCTCCCGGTCCCATCCAGCAAGGAGCATTCCAAAGACTGGACGCGCCAGCGTAATGCAGGTATCTTAATCAACCTTTCCCAAAGCGCCCGTAGCTCAGTTGGATAGAGCGTCGGCCTCCGGAGCCGAAGGTCGTGAGTTCAAGTCTCGCCGGGCGCGCCAATTCTTGCTGATCGCAGCAAAAAGTAAAAACCCCCACCCGCCGCTGGGTGAGGGTTAACATCAGATGACACCCAAACTAAAGCGTGCAAATGAATCGCCCTCTGCTTTAGTGACTTGCCCACTGCTTGCCCGCAGCCCCACGACTGCTACGCTCTGTCCTAAGCCGATCAAATTCAGCCCGATCCCGACCACGGTGCAGCGGTTGGAGAAATTCGTACTGTCCCCTGCCAGGCGCGCCAGTTTAGCGTATGGCCATCGGTTGGGAGGTTCGCCGCTGAGTTCCAGCAAGCTCGCGCCCTGGCCAGTCGAATCCAGGATAAACCAAAGGAAAGCACAGTGGCTCGGATCGTGGTGATCGGCTCAGCAGCACGCGATGAGGTCATTCATCTAACGGAACCGTTACGGGCCGGTGGGCATCTGAATGGCGTCACGGCCAATGCCCGGCTTGGCGGCGGTGGTGCCAATACCGCAGTGGCCTTGGCGGCGGCAGGTCATCAGGTCACTTTGCTGGCGGCCATTGGTCATGATGCGGTGGGTGAGGCGTTGCTGGCCGAGCTTGCCGCCGCTGGCGTTATAACCACTGCACTGGTGCGCCTGGACCAACCGACCACCCGTTCTTATGTTTTGGTCGATCCACTTGGCGAGCGGACGGTAATTAATATTGCTCGCTGCGAGGAAGCCACCCCACCGCAGCGTCTGTTGGATTTATCAGCGGATGTGGTCTATGTGCGTAGCCGTCGACTTGATCTGTCGGGGCTGTTGGCAGTCAAGTCGAAGCACAGTTTGATCATCGCTCACGCGCCACCCAGCGAGCCGGGTTCGCGGCCAGCGCATGTGGTGATCGCGTCGGTGTCCGATCTAACTGCCGCTGAGTGCAGATCACAGAGTATTTTGGGGAAAACGGTTTCTAACGGCCTAGCGCGCTGGACTGTGCTTACAGCCGGTGAAGCAGGCGCACACGCTTACAGTGCGGACGAAGCACTATCAGTAGCCGCGCGAAGCGTTCAGCCTGTTGATACTACGGGTGCCGGTGACGCCTTTGCCGCCGGGCTGGTTCATGCCTTGGTAGAACATCGACCAATGGCGGAAGCCCTGGCCATTGCCGCGCGTTTCGGCGCTGAAGCAACCCTATGGCCAACCTCTGGCTTGCCGAGGGCCGCTGTTCAGCGCTTATTGCAGGAGATTTGAGATGCTAACCCGCCGTCTGAGCCGTTACGAATAATCGTTTCCGCTTGAACGAGTGCAGTCATGCGTTTTACTGACCAGAAGTCGTTCATCGATTTGATGGCCCGACAAGTCCGGGAATTCCAAACGACTCACCCCACTATTCGCCAATGGACTGTGGCTTATAGCGGCGGCATGGATTCGCATGCTCTGCTCCATGTATTGACCTCCCCTGAGATGGGCCTTGCGCGGACTCTGCGGGCAGTGTATGTGGATCATGGGTTACAGAGTGCTTCGACTGCTTGGGGTGAACATTGCGCCAGGGTGTGCCGGGAATTAGGCGTACCGTTTCGTAGCCTTAAGGTCGACGCGCGCGCTATAGCTGGTGAAAGTCCGGAAGCCGCCGCGCGCCGCGCCCGTTATGCAGCTTTCTCTGCTCAAATCGATACAGCAACCGCCCTGTTAACTGCGCACCATTGCGACGACCAGGCCGAAACACTCTTGCTGCAATTGTTGCGAGGGGCCGGACCGCATGGCTTGGCGGCGATGCCAAGCGCCGCTCGCCTGGGGCAGGGTTGGCTGTGGCGGCCCTTGCTGGAAGTGAGTCGCGTTGAATTATTAACCTATGCTCACCAGCACCATTTGCGGTGGGTTGAGGATGGCAGCAATACCGATACCGATTTCGACCGGAATTACCTGAGAAGTCGTGTATTCCCGTTGCTGCAAGAACGTTGGCCGTCGGTCAGCCGCAATCTCTCCCGCTCGGCGCGGTTGTGCGCTGAAGCGGCTGACGGGTTGGATAGCACAGCAGGGGCTGATCTGGCGCAGGTTATCACCGAACGTCCCGACGCTTTACACCTTCCCCGTTTAATTAAATTAAGTGATTTGCGCCAGCGCAATGTGGTGCGTTATTGGTTGCGTCAACTAGGCTTGCCGATGCCCGATCATCGGCAATTGCGCCACCTGCTTCATGACCTCATCAGCGCCCGTGAGGATCGCCAGCCCTGTGTGCGCTGGCCGGGGGGCGAAGCGCGCCGCTACCGGCAGACGCTATACGCCATGCCACCGCTAACCCATCATCAGCCGGATCGAAGGTTCATCTGGCGCGCAGTTCGGGGAAACTGGCCGCCTCTGGATTTGCCGGGCATCGGTCAACTTCGACTGCAACAGCGCGTCGGCGGCGGTCTGCGTTTTGCTGTTCTGGCCGATCTTTCCCTGACAGTTCGGTTTCGGGTGGGCAGCGAGCGATTTCGCCCGGCAGGCCGTCGCCACAGCCAGGAATTAAAGAAGTTATTGCAGGACGCTCAGATTCCACCCTGGCAACGGGACCGCTTACCCCTCCTGTATCACCAGCATGAGCTGTTGGCAGTCGTCGGATTAGGCATTGCAGCCGAGCATCGGGCTGGGGTCGCAGAGAAAGGCTGGGAGCCGGTTTTAATAGGGCTTTCGTAGCCGATGTTATGAAGCCTGGTAGAGGTCGGTTCCGCCTGGCGTTCGAGCAGTGACTTACAGCACTTCAAGATTTGTGACTTACAGCACTGTAATTTGCGGCGTCTCACGCATAACAATCTATTATAGAGGATGGATCGAAGCTGCCTCCTGCACTGGCAAGACACATCGCTGCACATACCCAATAAAATCCAGAGGTTCTCATGGCTCAGAGTAAAAAAGACACGGCGACTGCCGACGCCAAACCGAAACGGACTCGCGCCCCCGCGAAAACCAAGAAGTCCACTGCTGATACGGCAAAGATTGTTCATTCTGGCATGGGCGCTATTCCCCATGAATCCGGCGTCGCTTTCCGGGTCTGGGCACCTCATGCGGACGAAGTCGCGGTTTATGGCAGCTTCAATAATTGGGATAAAGCCTCCCACCCTTTAACCTCAGAAGGAAATGGTTACTGGTATGGCGATGTGGCTGAGGCCAAGATCGGTGATGAGTATCGTTACCTTTTGAATACCCAATGGGGTGAATTGTCCCGCATCGATCCCTATGCCCGTGAAGTGACCAACTCCATCGGTAATGGTGTTGTGCACCAGCCCCATTTCGACTGGGGTGATGACAACTTCCACTGCCCGCCCTGGAATGAGCTGGTTATCTATGAGATGCACGTCGGCACCTTCCATGATCCTGATCCAGAGAACAATTTACCGGCGGGATTTCACGATATCACTAAACAATTCGGCCATCTAAAAGAGTTAGGCGTCAATGCTTTACAGTTGATGCCGGTGGCTGAATTCGCCGGTGATCATTCGTGGGGCTACAATCCGGCACATATCTTCGCTGTGGAAACCGCCTATGGCGGCCCGAAGGCGTTCAAGGAATTTGTCAAGCAGGCCCATCAGAATGGCTTCGCGGTGATTCTGGACGTGGTTTACAACCACTTTGGCCCGTCTGACCTGGATTTGTGGCGTTTCGATGGCTGGAGCGAGAATGACGGCGGCGGCATTTATTTCTTCCAGGACGACCGTCGGCACACGCCCTGGGGCGCTACTCGGCCCGATTATGGCCGGGGAGAAGTCCGTCAGTTCATCCGTGACAATGCCTTGATGTGGCTAGAGGATTATCACGTCGATGGCCTGCGTATGGACATGACGGTTTATATCCATAGGCATGGATCAGGCGCTGACTCAATCCCGGAAGGTTGGAGTCTTTTGCAGTGGATCAACCGCGAAATCGCTGAGAAATTCCCAGGCCGCATCACCATCGCGGAAGATTTACAACAAGATTCCTATGTGACCAAAGAAGAGCATGAAGGCGGCGCGGGCTTTGGTGCCCAATGGAGTTCAAGCTTTGTCCACCCGATCCGGGAAGCGGTTATTGTTGCCTCCGATGAATGGCGCTCAATGCCAGCAGTCGCTACCGCGATCCAATTCCGCTATAACCTCGACTCGTTCGAGCGGGTGATCTACAGCGAATCCCATGACGAAGTAGCCAATGGTAAGGCCCGCGTTCCGCAGGAAATCGACGGCGGCGATGTGCGCGGCTTTTATGCGCAAAAACGCTCGACATTAGCTGCGGCGATGGTCTTTACGGCCCCAGGCATCCCGATGCTGTTTCAAGGGCAGGAATTCCTGGAAGGCGAGTGGTTCCGCGATACCGTGCCGGTGGATTGGGCTAACTCGGAGGGCTTTCGCGGGATTGTCAGGTTATACCGTGACCTGGTTCATTTACGCCTGAATCGCCAGGGCTATACCCGTGGCTTGTGTGGCCAGTATGTTCATGTCTCGCATTGCAATGACTCGATGAACATGATCGCATTCCGTCGCTGGGATCAAGGCGGGCCGGGTGATGATGTACTGGTTGTGGCGAACTTCTCTGCAGACCGGCGTGAGAATTATCGGGTCGGGTTCCCCGCTGAAGGCTATTGGAAGTTGCGGCTGAATTCCGATTGGGAAGGCTATAGCACGGCCTTTACCGGAACGTCGGGCGGTGATGTCACCGCTCATGCGGACAACTACGACAATCTGCCAGCCAGTGCTGAAGTCTCCATTGGGCCTTACAGCGTATTGATCTTCTCGCAAGATCGGTGATCTCCTGCCCCTGATGCACTGTCAGTGCGGCTTGCCAACGAGTCGCACTGACCAGTCGCATCTATCGACCCTTCGCAGCCTACACGAAGGGACTCGCATCCTCAGACAGGTCTTTCTTTTGCAAAAGCCGCTTCGGCGAATTCGCCATCGGCAGCGGCGTCTGGTATCTTGTAGCGTCTTTTGGCTACCCCCCTTCCCCGCATGACCCGATTCATTTTTATTACCGGCGGTGTGGTGTCCTCCCTTGGCAAAGGCATCGCCGCTGCATCACTGGCGGCTGTGTTGGAAGCGCGGGGACTCAAGGTCACCCTGATCAAGCTAGACCCCTACATCAACGTCGATCCCGGCACGATGAGTCCGTTCCAGCATGGTGAAGTTTTCGTCACCAGCGATGGCGCTGAGACTGACCTGGATCTGGGTTATTACGAACGATTCGTAGCGATGACTGCCACCCGTCGTAACAACTTCACCACCGGCCGCATCTACGAGGAAGTCATCCGCAAAGAGCGGCGCGGCGATTATCTCGGTGGAACCGTGCAAGTCATTCCCCATGTCACGGATGAGATCAAACGCTCCATCACTGACGGGGCGGGGGACGCCGATATTGCGCTCGTTGAAATCGGCGGTACTGTTGGCGATATTGAATCACAACCCTTTCTGGAAGCAATCCGGCAGATGGGTGTGGAATTGGGCCGCGAGTTATGCCTGTTCATCCACTTGACCTTGGTGCCGTACATCAAATCGTCTGGGGAACTAAAGACTAAACCGACCCAGCATTCGGTCAAGGAATTGCGCTCTATTGGTATTCAGCCGGACATTTTGCTATGCCGGTCGGATCGCGAAGTACCGACCGAAGAGCGGCGCAAAATTGCGCTCTTTACCAATGTGGAAGCCAAAGCTGTCCTTAGCGTGCCTGATGCCGATACCATTTACCGCATTCCACTGTTGCTACACGCCCAAGGTGTCGACGAGATCGTCGCCCGCAAGCTGCATTTAGAAAATCTGCCGCCCGCTGATCTATCCGACTGGGAGCGGGTGGTACAGGCTATTGAATCGCCAATCTATCAAATCGACATTGCCATGGTCGGCAAATATGTTGATCTCACCGATGCCTATAAATCGCTGAATGAAGCGCTGTTGCACAGTGGCATCCACACCCATACCCAAGTCACGATTCATTACATTGATTCTGAACATATCGAAGCGCAGGGGACGGCCTGTCTTGAGATGATGGACGCTATTCTGGTGCCGGGCGGTTTTGGCAAACGCGGTATCGAAGGCAAGATCGCAGCGGTGCGCTATGCCCGCGAACATCAGATTCCTTATCTGGGCATCTGCCTAGGGATGCAGGTGGCGGTGATCGAATTCGCCCGCCATGTCGCGGGGCTAAGCGATGCGCATAGCACTGAATTTCGCCAGGAGACGCCCCATCCGGTGATCGCCCTGGTCACCGAGTGGACCGATGAGGAAGGTGCACTGCAACGCCGTCAGGAAAGCAGCGATCTCGGTGGTTCCATGCGCCTGGGCGCGCAGTCTTGCTGGCTGGCACCCGATAGTCTGGCAAGGGCGACCTATGGTCAGGATATCGTGACCGAGCGCCATCGCCATCGCTATGAATTCAATAACCGCTACCGGGAGCCGTTGCGCGCTGCCGGATTAATCTGTTCGGGCCACTCACTCGATGGGCGACTGGTGGAAATGGTCGAACTGCCTGGCCATCCCTGGTTTCTGGGCTGTCAGTTTCATCCGGAATTCACGTCAACCCCACGAACCGGCCATCCGTTGTTTAAAGGCTTTGTCGAAGCGGCGCTGCGTCAGCGTCGTGAACGGCGCGGCGAGGCGCACGCGGCATGATGAATCTGTGCGGCTTTGAGGTTGGCCTGGATCGCCCGTTATTTCTAATCGCTGGCCCCTGCGTGATCGAATCTGAGCAATTGGCGCTGGATACCGCCGGGCAATTGAAAGAAATCACCGGACGCTTAGGCATTGCTTTCATCTACAAATCTTCGTTTGACAAGGCCAATCGCTCATCAGGCCAAAGCTTTCGTGGCCCCGGTCTGGAAGCTGGCTTGAAAATTCTGGAAACGGTTAAACACCAGATCAAAACGCCGGTGTTAACTGATGTCCATGAATACACCCCGCTGGCGGAAGTGGCCTCGGTCGTCGATGTGCTGCAAACGCCCGCTTTTCTATGCCGTCAGACTGATTTTATTCAGCAAGTAGCAGGTCAGGGCTTACCGGTCAACATCAAGAAAGGTCAGTTTCTCGCGCCCTGGGACATGGGTCATGTCGTGACCAAAGCCCGTGCCACCGGCAATGACCAGATCATGGTTTGCGAGCGCGGTGCTTCCTTTGGCTACAATAACCTCATCTCCGACATGCGCGCTTTGATGGTGATGCGCGCCACCGGCTGTCCGGTGGTGTTCGACGCCACCCATTCGGTGCAACTGCCAGGCGGTCAGGGTCACGTTTCCGGTGGCCAACGCGAATTTGTGCCGGTATTGGCACGGGCTGCTGTTGCAGCAGGTATTGCCGGACTGTTCATGGAAACGCATCCTGACCCTGCCAATGCCCTGAGTGATGGCCCAAACGCCTGGCCATTGGCCCGAATGGAAGAATTGCTGGCCACGCTGAAAGCGCTTGATGAAACGATCAAACAGCGCGGTTTTCTGGAAACCGGATTAGAATAAGCGTTTTATCCCCCACGAGCACAACACCCAGAGGAGTTGTCAGAATGTCAAAAATCAAAGAAATCATCGGCCGCGAGATTATGGATTCGCGGGGTAACCCGACCGTCGGCGTCGATGTGATCCTGGAATCCGGTGCCAAGGGCACGGCGGGCGTTCCCTCCGGTGCCTCCACGGGCAGCCGCGAAGCATTGGAATTGCGTGACGGCGACAAGAGCCGTTATCTGGGCAAGGGCGTGTTGAAAGCAGTCGCTAATATCAACGGTGAGCTGAAAAAAGCGGTCGTCGGTATGGAAGCAGTGGACAACCAGGCCGCTGTTGACCAGACGATGATTGACCTGGACGGCACCCCGACCAAGAGCCGCCTCGGTGCCAATGCACTGCTTGGCGTATCGATGGCAACCGCTCACGCCGCTGCTGCCGAGAAAAAAGTCCCCCTGTATAAGTACCTGAATCCCACCGGCCCGTATCATCTGCCGGTACCGATGATGAACATTCTGAATGGTGGTGCGCACGCCGATAACAGCGTGGACATGCAGGAATTTATGATTATGCCGATTGGCGCGCCGAGCTTCCACGAAGCCCTGCGTTGGGGTGCGGAAGTGTTCCATGCGCTGAAGGCCGTGTTGAAAAAGCAAGGTATGAATACCGCCGTGGGTGACGAAGGCGGCTTTGCACCGAATCTGTCATCGAATGAAGCGGCGCTGGAAGTGGTGATGGAAGCCATCAAAAATGCCGGTTACACGCCCGGCAAAGATATCTACATCGCCCTGGATTGCGCCAGTTCCGAGTTTTACAAAAACGGCAAATACACCCTGGAAGCCGAAGGCAAATCCTTCACCTCCAACGAAATGGCCGACAAGCTGGCCGATTGGGTGAGCCGCTATCCCATTGTGTCCATCGAAGACGGCTTAGACGAGAGCGATTGGGACGGTTGGGCTTACTTGACCAAGGTGCTGGGCAAGAAAATCCAGTTGGTTGGCGACGATCTGTTCGTCACCAACACCTCGATCCTCAAGCGTGGCATCGACCAGGGCGTTGCCAATTCGATCCTGATCAAGGTCAACCAGATCGGCACCCTGACCGAGACGCTGGCCGCGATCAAGATGGCTGCGGATGCCGGTTATACCTCAATTTCCTCGCATCGCTCTGGCGAAACCGAAGACACCACGATTGCTGACCTGGCCGTGGCCACCGCCGCTAGCCAGATCAAGACCGGCTCGCTCAGCCGTTCTGATCGTATCGCCAAGTACAACCGCTTGCTGGTGATCGAAGGTGAGTTGGGTTCGGCTGCGGTTTATCCTGGCAAGAAGGCGTTTAACGTTTTCCCGAGCTGAACTGATTGATTAAGTCAGGTCTATCCGGCGCTGACAATCACAGTAAGCTGAAACTCGCCTATCCGCGTCCCCAGTGCTTCGCGTCGTGCGTTGCGACGATAGGCTGGGGGCGTCGGCCCTAACCGGTGGCAACGCCACTTCCCCGCTCAGACCCAATTTTTAGACCCGCGAAGTCATGCAGATTCTCGTTGCGATCCTGATCGCTTTATTGGTGCTGTGCCAATACCTGTTATGGATTGATGCGGATAGTGTTCGGCAAACCTATACCTTACGCATCTCCGTGCAAGCCCAGACCGATGAAAATGCGATCTTGAACGAACGCAATCGTGCTTTGGAAGCGGATATCAAGGATTTAAAAACCGGGTTAAACGCCATTGAGGAGCGGGCGCGATCTGAGATGGGTATGATCCGCCAGGATGAAACCTTCTATCGAATCCTGGAGCCAGCTACTGCAAAAGCGCATGTGATGAAAAGCTCACCTTCCATGGGCCAACTAAGCACATCCCGTCACGTCGCGCCGCCAGCGACCCGCTCTACCACCACACCGCTTACCCCAACGCCTCCCAAAAACCCGCCATTACCCAATCCATCTGATACCACCGACAATCCCCCTATTCTTGACTCGCTTCCGGAAAATCCAAACGAACGCCCCTAACCGGTAAATTGTGTCCGATTCTTGTTCTATACAAATTGATTCCGATTCTTGTTCTATACAAATTGATGAAGACTAGCGCGCGTTACTGGGCCATCGTGCCCGCAGCCGGGGCCGGTAAACGGCTGGGTTCGGCTATCCCGAAACAATACCTCCCTTTGCTCGGCCGACCCGTGATTGCTCATACGCTGGATACGCTTCTCCAGCATCCGCGCATTGACGGTGCTGTGGTTGTGGTGGACAGCAAAGATGGCTGGTGGCCTGAGATCGTTGCGAGCCTCAATCTGACTAAGCCGTTATGGCGAGCGCTAGGCGGGGCGGAGCGCTGTCACTCAGTCCTTAATGGCTTGAAGGTCTTGCGAGAACAGGCCGAAGCGACCGATTGGGTCTTAGTCCATGACGCCGCCCGCCCTTGCCTAAGCGCAGCCGACCTCGACCTGCTTGTTAACCAATTGGCCGATGATCCAGTCGGCGGATTATTGGCGACTCCGGTGCGTGATACGTTAAAACAAGCGGATTCTAGCGGTCGTGTTAACGCTACGGTTGATCGCACACATCTTTGGCACGCATTCACTCCGCAGATGTTCCGTTTAGGCGATCTGCATGATGCCTTGAATGCTGCTCTAGCACGCGGACTCTGGGTGACCGATGAAGCAGCAGCAATGGAAGCAGCCGGTTTTTCTCCACGGCTCGTTCAGGGTCGGGCGGATAACATCAAGATCACGCGACCCGAAGATTTAGCCCTGGCCACATTTTTTTTAAGCAATCGATAGCCCGCTCAAGCAAAAAGCCCATGTGGGCTTCCACATGGGCTTTAATTTGGTGGGCCGTGTGCGATTCGAACGCACGACCAACAGATTAAAAGTATACCCCCTAGATGTACCATTTAGTTCCAATTAATACCAAATTAATTGATTTTAATAATAATTTTAATATCTGGTTTTGCTTGGATAATCCATTTAAACCCATTAAAAACCCGATGTTTCGATGCACAATTACACAGGAATTACACAGACTTTGAATCACGGATAGCAATCCACTCTTTCAGGGCAGCATCCATACGGGTATGCCAACCTTTGCCCGTGGCGCGGAAGTAGGCCAGCACTTCCGGGGAAAAGCGGATAGCGACTTGCTCTTTCTTCGGTGCTTTCTGTGGACCCCGCATTCGTTGACGGTCAGCCAGTTTCTCTCTTAGTTCCTGGTAAGAATGGCTGATGATAGCGTTATCCCAATCGCTGGGTTCCGTGGGTGGATTATCGATATCCGCTATTGGGGCCTCAGCAGCCACAGCTCGTGCGGCGGCGACCTGCTCTGAACTAAAGAACTTCTTTGAAATAACGGTCTGTTTCACGGGTATCACCGTAGCGGCAAGAAATCAGGTGCGGGCCGGTTTCTCTGTCTGTCCAAATCAGCACGACAACACGCCCATCAAGCCAGCCAAGACTTCTTAATCGTTGTTCGCCATAGGCTTCACGGTCGTCTTCGTCCGTTACCATCGGCGCGTCAAAGATGACCTCACAAGCGGCTAAATCAATGCCGTGTTTACGGCGGTTGGTTTGACGCTTGGCAGAATCGAAGGTAATCACAACCAAATTGTAGATGCAAACTGACTGGCCTTCAATCAGGGATGTGTAAGATTACAGGCCCCACCCATAGCGTCTTGCGACGAGGGTTTTACGGAACCAGAGGCGAAGGCCGAAGATGGACGCATCGACCACGAAGCGGCGACCGTGATAGAGAATGACGGTCTTTTTTTTGCGAGGGTGGGCCATACGATCTTTCAAAGCCTGGTCGAATAGATAACGCACTTGGCCCTCTTTTAAAACGGGGAAATAAGCGCGTTCTCCATTGCGGCGATGCCAGCGCAGAGGTAAACGAAGGGTGTTAGGACTCGACATAGGGATGAGAGGATCAAGGCGAAGTCTCCGCACTGACGCGGAGACCTCAGTACGCAAATAGAGAATCAATGTCCGACGGGACGCGGGTCTTGCGGCATCTCGAA
>Ga0209573_1001000_pt1 | contig 48852 bp, 39 predicted proteins | sample TNRBio252014_DNA_FD_185870 | JGI IMG/M metagenome (GOLD analysis project Ga0209573, IMG submission 185870) | Wastewater treatment Type I Accumulibacter community from EBPR Bioreactor in Madison, WI, USA - TNR Reactor_6/25/2014_ DNA (SPAdes)... | ecosystem: Engineered > Bioreactor > EBPR >... | reverse complement strand
TTTAAGGAAAGTAAGAGCGAACATTCGGAGAGTATCGCGGAATTATTTAGGGATATTTTGGAACGGGGCTTTAAGTATGACACCGGATTTTTATTAATAGTCGATGGAGGGAAGACTGTTATCTGAACCACATTCAGTAGATCAACGTGAGGTTTGGCTGTTTCCATCGCAAATTCCTTGATTATCAACACTTTAACCTCACCTAAATCTTCCATGGGCTTTGCGTCCGGTAGTAGAGACAAGGCATGCCTTGTCTCTACGCGGTTCGGTTTCCCACCTGATAAGGGGAAAAGCCTGATTATCAGGCAAATTTTAGCCGAACCTCACGTTAGATCACTGATACGTGAATTAAGGCTACTCTGTTGATTGTATAGGCTGAGCATAGTCATACCCGATGAAGGATTATGCAACAAATTTAGCCCGATTACTACAACCAAGATAGAAGTAATCGCACTATTTCGATCGTTTTTATTTTAAAATTAATTTATCTATATGCGATAAATAGCCTGATCTTGTATTTTTAAAGATAAAAAATGTATTGTTTATAAAAACGCCATTATCAAGAAATCCTCTGCGTTCATCGAGTTTAGTTTTCAATAATGTTTTTCCATGCTTATCGATTTGTATTAAAGCACTTACCATCTCTGCTTTAGAAAGAGAATGGTTTATGTATAACTTTTCATTGTCTTTACCATTGAAAACATCTATAACCTCAGGATAGATAATAAAGAAATTATTATCTATTAGCTGGGTTATATATTCAAAGTCAAGTTCTGCTTTGAACAATGGATGCTCATAGCTATGAGATTGACCTCTAAACGTAGTCTTTATTAAATTAGTAAACTCGTGTTTTAAGTCACTATTAAGTTTTGAAGTAACGAAATCGAAACTTCTATAACTCAAAGTAGTATTATTTCCATACAGAACTGTATAAACATACGCAAAGTAACCATTTACAAACAAGTCTAAATTAGAATTGGTATGAATTTCCTTAACTCTAAAGTAGATTTCCGCCTTTTTGCCCTGCACTTTATCCTGCGTTTGATGCAGTTGCGCCATTCGACTTTTGATTTCCGCCGAAAAGGGCGTTGCTACATGGTTTACTACTTCCTTGGTATCCTTACTGATTCGGCAGGCTATGTATCCGTCCGCCATCGTGGTTGATTTTTCAAAATAACAACCCGCCGCCAATACATCACCCGTATTCGGATCAACATTTAATTTCATCATCGCCGGTAATTTATTTTCCCAAGGCAGTGATGCTTGATGAATTTGCGATTTATCGTCTGTTACAAAATAAAAGCTATACGCGGTTTTGCCTTTCGTAGGGTTCAGCACTGCAATAACGATTGTCCCATCCTCTAATAAAATAAAATCTTCCGCTTCCGCATTGGGCGGTAATTCTACCGTTCTCTTCCATTTGAGGTTCAAATCTTGATCGAATACATCAAAATACAGCTTCAGGTAATTACCTTTATCTTCATAAAAAAACCCGTATTGCACAAAACATTTCTGATTAAAGCCTTCCTTATATCTAAAAGTATGATTTTTAGCGGCTAAGCGATTTGTACCCTCAGTTATCAATAATTTGGGTTGCCCGATTCCCGTTCCATTATTATTGAATTTTTGACCGTACCATTTTAACCCACCGTTTTTAGTATCAAAATGTTTCCCAATTACGGTAAGCTGTCCCCCTAAACAAAGCGCGTCCGTAAATCCGACTTCCTCCCCATTAATCTTCATTTTGCAATCCAATGGCGCATCGAAATTGTTTTTTTTAAGGTTAAAACGGAGTAATATGTTTTTTGATGACTTCTCACCATATCCTTGTTGTAACATCCAAAATACTTCATCTCCTTCATGCTCTAAATTCTTAAAGGCTTTAGTAACGCTATATTTTTTTATGTCAACAGGAAACTCTTTGGTAACAGTTTCAAACTGTACCTGCCCTAATACCTGTGCCGCACAGCCCCAAACCAAAACGATGACTAAAGAAAGGAAACGAGTCATAAACGATGAATGAACTTTATGTTAAGACGCAAAACTAAAATCATTTTCTATTTACGACAAATGAAAGTGATTTTTTTTTTTCATATTTATCACCCGAATGGATAAACATTTACATTTATCCACAATTTCCGCATTACTTAACGATTTTTGCACATCGAATTTAGTTCATTTCATCGAAAAAGCCTCGTAACTTTGCAGTGCTTTTTATATTACTTTTTTTCACCTCTCATGGATCAGAGTTCATTATATACGTACCTCAATTTCAGCCATTTAGGCACTGTTTACTATAACCTCACTGCCCCGGAACTCGTCGAACACACCTTGCGCAAAGGGCAGGGTACTTTAGCCGATTCGGGAGCTTTAGTAGTTTCTACGGGGGAATTTACAGGTCGCTCACCCAAAGATAAATACGTTGTCCGCGATGCCCAAACCGAAAACGAAGTCTGGTGGGGCAACGTCAACAATCCTTTCGATTCCGATAAATTCGATCAACTGTACCGCCGTGTATTGGGCTATTTACAAGGCAAAGACCTCTACGTGCGCGATTGTTATGCCGGTGCGGCCCCCAACCACCGCCTTAAAGTCCGTGTTTTCAACGAACATCCTTGGCAAAACCTGTTTGCCCATCATTTGTTCATCCGCCCGAATCAAGAGGAATTAGCAGGCTTTGATCCTGATTTTACGGTGATTGCCGTGCCGGGATTCTTCGCTGATCCTAAATTAGACGGTACACGCCAACATAATTGCACCATCATTGACTTCACGCGGAAAATCGCCCTCATTTGCGGTTCAGCCTATACGGGAGAGATTAAGAAGGGTATCTTCACGGTGATGAATTACCTTTTGCCTTTGAAGGGAGTACTTTCGATGCACTGTTCCGCCAATATTGGCAAAGATGGTGATGTAGCCCTGTTTTATGGCTTATCAGGTACGGGTAAAACGACCCTTTCCGCTGACCCTGAACGCGGACTCATCGGTGATGATGAACACGGCTGGACTCCTGAAGGTGTATTTAACATCGAAGGTGGTTGTTATGCCAAGTGCATAGACCTTTCCAAAGAAAAAGAACCTCAAATCTGGGATGCTATTAAGTTCGGTACATTGGTAGAAAATACGACGTTCATCGGCGAAACCCGCGAAGTCAATTACGCTGACAGTTCGGTTACGGAAAATACCCGTGCGGCATATCCGATTCATTACATTAATAATGCGGTTATCCCTTCAGTGGGTGGCTTACCTAAAAATATATTTTTCTTAACGGCGGACGCTTTCGGTGTGTTACCCCCGATTGCAAAATTAACCCCCGGACAAGCCATGTTCTTTTTCTTGAGCGGATACACTGCCAAAGTTGCAGGAACGGAAGCCGGCGTAAAAGAACCGCAACCCACTTTTTCCGCTTGTTTTGGTCAGGTATTTTTACCGCTTCACCCCACCCGCTATGCGAAATTATTGGGTGAAAAGATGAAAAAGTATAATGCTACCATCTGGTTGGTCAATACCGGTTGGTCGGGAGGGGCTTATGGTACGGGTAAAAGGATGTCTTTACCTTATACTCGTGCGATGATTACCGCCGCCTTAAATGGTTCATTAGCGAATGTGGAATTCATCACAGACCCGATTTTTAACTTAGCAATGCCGACCAATTGCCCGGGAGTACCAAGTGAATTACTCAATCCGCGTAATACTTGGAGCGACAAGAATGCTTATGATACCCAAGCGAATAAACTCGCGGAAATTTTCCTCAAAAATTTTGACCTGTATGCCGACTTTGCTGATGAAGAAACGAAAGCAGCAGCTCCCAAAATTTTAACCAACGCTTAATTAACAAATAAAAATTTTATGCAAAAGGGAGTTTATTTGCTCCCTTTTTTTATTTCTAATGTATTCATGATAAGTCGCGGGTATCGGTATTGGAAATCTAAAAGTACCATTATTAAATGGTCTTATGTAGTGCTATTCTTTTTATTGTTAATAGCACTCTTGGCTGATTTTTTAGCATATTCCAAACCGTTGATTGCTTCTTGTTATCATCAAATGTACTTTCCTTTATTTCAAGATTACCTAATTCAATTTGGGTTAAGTAGCTGGTCATCCGAATTGATAAATACAGATTGGCATTCATTAAAATATGATTGGGTTATTTGGTCGCCCATACCTTACGATGCCCAATATCAAAATATGACCAATAATACGCTGATTCCGCCTTTTACACAAATTAGCACTGGGCATTACTTGGGTACAGACCATCTGGGACGCGATACCTTAGCGGGATTGATTCATGGTTGTAGGTATTCATTATTGATTGCTTTTGCATCAACTTTCATAGCTTCCATTATAGGTATATTTATAGGCATGATTGCCGGTTATTGGGGGGATGATCGTTATCGTTCTACAAGAGGTAATCTGATCGGTATCTGCATTGGAGTATTGTTGGCATTATACTATGGTATTTATTTAAAAAAATATGATTGGCAGGATGCTTTTGCAGAAGGATTCCTCTCCATAATATATCAAGCGTTCATTAGTTTGTTAGTTATCCTATTTTGTGGAATCACCGGTTCAAAATTAGGGTCATTACTTGCAAAACTTCCTTATTTTCAAGGACAAATAACAGTTCCAACCGATTTTGTTATATCTCGGTTCATTGAAATTCCCTTAGCTATACCGGCATTTTTATTTCTCATGACGGTATTGGCTATCGTACCTCCCGGAATGATGTGGTTGATTTTGATCTTGGCTTCGCTAATGTGGATGCCGATTGCGACTTTAACCCGTGCCGAGATACTAAAACTCCGCCATACTTATTATGCACAGTCGGCAGAAGCCATCGGTATGAAGCCTATGCGTGTTATATTCAGGCATTTATTACCTAATGCGATGCCTTCCCTCTCGGTTTTAATCGCTTTTACTACCACCGGAGCTATCTTAGCAGAATCCGCACTGAGTTTCTTGGGCATTGGGTTACCTGCGGAAACGGTTACTTGGGGAGGCATGTTATCGCTTTCCCGTACTTATCCGAGTGCTTGGTGGTTAGCTGTCTTACCGGGTAGCGGGATTTTTATGTTGGTTACAGCATTAAATTACATAGGTGAAGATTTATCCCGTCAAAAGACGTAGGCTTTAGTGGCTGTTCAAAAATGAAATCTTATTGGTATATGAATTCAAATTGGGCGCATTTATACAATCATCAGCATGTTTATTTATATAGACTACCGATTGTGCTAATGGATTAGCTGATTAATTTTCAAGGGAGGTATGCCTAAGCAAAGGTTGAACAAGACGAGGGTATTAAAAGCGAGGAGTTTGAGGGCGATGCGGGTTTGAAGCCCCCATTTGGATTTAGCGCGATGCTTTTTGAGGTCAATACAGTCGGATAATAGGGCATTGACGGTTTCCACCCTTTTTCTAGACCGGCGGAGTAAATATTTTTCGTGGGGCGTATTTTGGATGATTTGATTGCTCCTTTTCGGCGTTATCACCTGATTTTCAACACTATTGATATACTTCTCTAAGCCGATATATCCTTTATCACCCAGGATGAGTTCGGGGGCTAACAAGGGGATGGCAGCGGTGAGGTCGTGTTCAGAGGCCGGACTTAAATATGCTCGACGTACTACGCCTTGAAGACTAATGGCTAAGTGTAACTTAAATCCCCAATAGTTGGATTGCTGAGCGACGCATCTGCCGTACAGCATTTTGGTATCCGGCAGTTCAAAATCAATCATCCACCGTTGGTTTCTCGGGGCAAGGCGCAGACCGGAACCGGCTGACTGTCAACGATCAAAGCGTCTCGTTCCGGAATCAAAAAGTCCCCAAGGTCTTGCATCAGGGCTTCGATGACGCGATACAGATTTTTCACCCGACGATGATAACGAGACCGTTCCGGCAGTCGGGGAAACAAGGATAAATAGTTCCCCTTAACGTGTTTATGCCATTGTAACTCGCTTTTGCCGTACAGCTGACCCACCAAAGCGATCGTAATGACCTCACTATCAGAACATTTTGGCAAAACACCCGGACGTTGAAGTACATGGAAATAAGCCTTCATCCACTCATCCACATGATAGTAGAACAGAAAAAATAAATCCTTTAGCCCTTCCGGTGGTTTGAAACTCGTGCTAACTTGCATCTTACATGTTGTTACTGCGGGAAAGATAGCAATTATCTCGCCCGCTTTTTATTTTTCAATTAGCACAATCGGTAATAGACTAAAATAAAAAACAATTTCTCTTCCGATGAAGGAAGACTTGCCGATCGATGTTGTCGAAAAGAAGTCGTTTTTCGCTTCTTTTGATGCAAAGAATAATGACACAGGTAGACTTCCAAGCGTTCTTCAAACACCGGAAGCAATAAGTCAAATTCGGTTATGGTTAAACCCGTGAGTGCCTGAAATTGCAAGACTTGCTCACGTAAACTGAAAATATCCACAATGACTCAAAAATAATACAGGTCGCGTGAATAAAATAATTTTTTCGTGAAATTGTCTATTTTTGTGCGTGGTGTTTAAACGGTTTCTTTCAACGCGCCGATGGATAAACCATTAGAACGACAAATCGTGTATTATACATAAAAGAAGGGGTAAAACGCATAGTCTTACCCCTTCTTTGTCAGAAAAATATCAATTAGTCAATAACGATTTTGAAAAAATAATGCCGGTCAGCATTAACAATATTCAGGAGGTAAATGCCTTTGGGGTATGCCGATAAGTCCATGCTACTTTCCTTTAGCGTGGTGGCGAGCAAGATTTTTCCCGCTAAATCTGTGAGGGTTAGTTGGGCATCTTGCTCCAAACCGGATATATTGAGGATGCCATTAGTCGGATTCGGATAGACGTTTACCCCCTCATTTTCAAGTGATAATTCGGTTTCCCGCCCGTTGAGGGTTTTCGTATTATAGATGGCAGAATATGCCGATGAACTGTTCCCGCAAACGGTTTGAAGTTGTATTTCATAGTTGGTATTAGCTACCAAACTCGACAGGGTGATATTATTAGTGAAAATCAACACTGATAACCAGCCGTTTGACCCTCTCACCCGCCAAAAAACGCGATAACTTGTAGTATTCGTTACCGATGACCACGTCAGGCTGATTTGATTTGTGCCGGATTGGATCGTAACCCCTGCCGGTAAAGCACAAGCGGTATTATTGCTTCCGCCGGAACTGTTACTTAGCGTTTGGAATGTTCCGGCATTGGAATAAGGTGTTTGCGAACCAGCCGCGCATTCCGCCCGCACATACGCCTCGTAGGAAGTATTCGGCAATAGATTGCTTAAAGTGATAGTCGTTTGCGTGGTTGCTTGGTCTAACCAACCGCCTCCCGTAGCCCGATACATCACCACGTAGCGACTCACGCCGGATAATGTAGTCCAGCTTAAAACGGCAGTGTTGGAGGTAACTGTGCCGACGATTAAACGCGAAGTAGCGACATTACTACATGCCGTCCCTGTGTTATTACTACCGGAATTATTATTTATCAATGTTACTGTCGTAGATTGAAAGCAATTTCTTGCGTCTATAACTCCGATGGTGTACGTTCCTGCAAAAAGGTTGCTAAAAACGTTAGCATTTTGATACGAGCCGTTATTAATGCTATAACGATATGGAGCAAGTCCATTACTTGCTGAGATACTGATGCTTCCGTTGTTGGAATTATTCGTTGGATTCGTTAGTGTAGTCGAAATATAAATTGGCGAAAAGACCGAAACGGTAACTAATCGGGTAGCCGAACATCCGTTTCTAACACCCGTTACGGTTAACGTGGTAGTTTGAGATGGAGTAAAATTACAAGTGGTACCATTGGAAATGACACCATTCGGCGCGAACCATGTATAACTATCCGCCCCCGAAACCGTTAACGTTACGGGATTATTGGCACAGACGGTAGGCGCATTCGGGCTGACGGTTATAGATACATTACTCGGTGTAACGGTTATTAAACCCACCCTAACCGTTTGGTTCGTACCGAAAGCATTGGAAACCGTTAACCGGACGGTATAACTTCCGACAACTGTATAGGCATGACTGCAATTACGGGTCGTGTAATCCACTGTGCCGTTACCATCTACATCCCATTGCCAAGAAGTAGGATTACCTGTACTCATATCCGAAAAAGCAACTGTTAGCGGACTGCATCCCGACGTTTGATTGACCGAGAAATTAGGCGTAGGGGCTACTCCCGTATTACCATTCAACCTACAAGCATTGGATGCTATCAACACATGTGAACCATTCCCGCAAGATTGGCGGGAACTACTTCGGGCTAACATCCAATTAGCCCCTGCCACCGAACTACCCGCATCTAAAACACGCTTATCAGTACCGCGACCGATGGCATAGTGCATGATTTTAGCATTGTCAATGACGTGTCCGTGTTGGAGGCAGTGTCCCAATTCATGTAACGCTACGCTTTCAAAATCCGTTTGGGAAAATGAGGTAGCACCCGGTCCGTAATTCCAAGACCATTGTGTACCAAAAAGCATATCAAATTCCCGTATTTGAAAGAGGGTAGTACCGTTGGTATAACAAACATACGCCCGGTTAAAGGTTACGGCTAAGACACCATCCCAACTCCCCCCACAATTCCCCATAAAAGAAACCAAGTTGATGCCGTCATCGGCGGAACAGTTCCGAGTTGTGGTTTGGGTGCTGATACTCAGGTTACAAAGCGTATTACATCGCCAAGATTCAACTGCCCGTTGAAATGATTGAACGGCAGAATTATTCTGAAAAAACGATTGATTATAGGTAAAAGTATAACCACCCGAACCATTCCGATTGTACCAATCCGACGTACCTATTAACGTACCGTTTGTTGTCCATGATTGATAGTTGATAATCGAATAATTGACCGTTAAAATACCACTACTTGTGATACTTTGACCCGAATTAGTCGTAATCCGTATTCTACCCGTACCGACACCCGACGATACTCGAAAACGAATTTGAGTGTCCGTCCATGCCAATACATCGGATGCTGAAATATTGACCATAGAACCGCCGCCATTGTCCGCATTTGGCAAAGCTAATGCCGCCCGTCCGCCATATGATTCAAAACCCCAGCCATTTATCGTTACCGTTTCCCCTACCCCACCGTTAACCGTTGAAGGAGTGAAAAAAGAGACATTTCCGGCAAAGGTCTTGAAGTCTTCTTTAGTCTTCTTGATTCTTAGAGTTTGGACGACGGAATCGCGGAAAACATCCCAACGATCTTGAACCGATACGGGAATTTTTGTTCCCGCCGAAATGATTTGCGCTTTAGTGGGTATATAAGATTCTAATTCTTCTATGGATTTGAAGGAATAGAAAATATCCTTCGGCTTATTCGCTTGTAAGTCATATTCAATAAATCCTTGCCGGTAAGCATAGGGCGTAAACGCTACTACTTCATTGCCAATCTCATGAGGTAACCTTTTCAAGAAAAATAAACCATAAGACGGGATAGGAATCTCAAACGAAGGTTGTAATTGATGAATGACCTCACCAACCTGCCCGCCTGCTACGTAAAATTCGATGACTCGGGATGTTGACACATTTCCGAAATAAAATTCCGCCAAAAGTGTGTATTTGGTATAAATATTATGTCTTTCGCTGTCCCAAGCACATTTTTTTTCCAAAACTGCTCCTTTTACAATCAAATCTGATGCGGATGCTCGTTCAGAAATCGGTATCGGTACAAGGGTGCAGGTAGCAAATGACTTAGTTAGTGTTAATAAGAAGCAACATACTAATAAACTAAAAAGAGGATAGATAGCCTTCATATTAATTCTTATTGGAAAAGAATTGGAGATTTAATTCAAGCCTTAATATTAATACGTAATTTTGACAAATTCAAGATAGTCATGCAATTTTTATCACATATCAAGGTTTTAGAATTAGCTACCGTCTTAGCCGGTCCGGCTGTCGGGATGTTTTTCGCAGAATTAGGGGCTAAAGTCATCAAAGTAGAACCGCCCGGCGGAGACGTTACCCGCTCTTGGAAATTGCCCATTGAAAGCAAAGATGATTCTGTTTCCGCCTATTTTTCATCGGTAAACTACGGTAAGGAGTCCTTATTCATGGATTTATCAGCCCCGAATGAAAGGCAAAAACTCTATGATCTCATCCAAAATGAACCCATTGATATAGTTATCGCTAACTTCAAGAAAGGAAGTGCTGAAAAATTAGGCTTGGATTATGCTACCTTATCGAAAATACAACCATCATTAATATACGGTCATGTTACCGGTTATGGCACGGAATCCGACCGAACGGGATTCGATGCGGTCATCCAAGCTGAATCAGGATTCATGTATCTGAACCGATCTCCGGGCAGTGAACCTACAAAAATGCCCGTCGCGCTCATGGATTTATTAGCGGCGCATCAGCTCAAAGAAGGGCTTTTAGTGGCTCTGTATCAACGGGAACGAACCGGAACGGGGGCTTACGTGCATATATCATTAATCCAAGCGGCGGTTTCAGCTTTAGCGAATCAGGCTTCTGCTTGGTTGAAGGCAGGTTCAAATCCCCAACCGATGGGTTCGGATCATCCGACGATTGCCCCATATGGTAGCCTATTTCTTACCAAAGATGAAAAGTACATGCTATTAGCTGTCGGGAATGACGGACAATTTCGGAATTTATGTCATGCCATCCATTTACCTCAATTAGCTCAAGACCCGCGATTTCATACCAACCCCGAGCGAGTAAAGCATCGAGAAAAACTTAAAAAAATCCTTTCGGAAGCCTTAATACAACAAAATGCCGAAGTATGGATCGCTGATTTTCAACGTTTACAGATACCATGCGGCATTATTTATGACATTCAAGAAGCCTTGAACCAGCCTGAAATAGCCGATTTATTACTGCCTCATGCGGTCAGGACTATTGCTTTTGAGGTTAATGGTCAGCCTTTGCGTAATGATTTGTCTGCACCTCAACCGCTGATTTAGTTCCAGACCCAGATTTTACGGCTCAAATTCTGATTAAAGCGAACGATATAAACACCTTGACTTAAAGACACGGGTAGTTGCGTAATTTCCGTTGAAGGATAAGCAAATTGAGCAATCGTTTTACCGGACATATCTTGAAACGAGATAACGTTGGGTGTTAATTCCTTGTCATTCAGTTCGAAAAAGAGTTTACCATCCGTATAATAAGGTTCGATGATAAAATCTTGCTTGCTATCTTGCTCACCCGAAAAGGTAGTTTGAATGATACGACTGTAAGAAATTTGCCCATCAGCATCCGTCCAACGGGAACGATAAAAATATATACCTTCTGTTATGTGGTAATCTTTGAAAGAAATTGACGCATTGCCCGGCTCATTTTGATTCTGTTCAAAAATAGTGCTAAAATGCTGACCGTCAACACTCCGGTCTATTGCTCGGTGGATAATAGCGGATTTTTGGGGGAAAGAAGCCTCTAATCGGATATGATTATGGAACGATTGAACTTTTAGTTCTGGTTTGTCCTCTAATGCAAAGGGAATAGGGTCTAAAAATGCCGAACGGGTATAGATTTGGTCGCCCGAAGTACTGAAATTGCGGTTGGAAGCCATCATCGAAGCATAAAAGGTAATCCTACCAACGCTGGTATTCGGAGCTTTCCAGTTAAACGTCCATTGTTGACTACCAATCGGGTTTACATCTACACCCGAAGAAGTATGAGAAATGTAAGTCCTTCCGTTATCCAATTGGGATTGAGTCCGGGTAGCATCGGTGATGGTGAACGTCCCTGCGGGCTGATTACCAGCATCTAAAGCGGTTAATTGGAAGCCAAAACGCGAAATAGCAGTCTGCTGGATCGAAACGGTAACGGGATAGGTAGCCCCCAAAGCATAATCTGTTCTTCCTCCATCCACGCGAATAGTAGCTGTTGCAGAGCCGGAATTGACTGTCCCGCTATGGCAACCGGTACAATTACCTTCGCCGGGTGCATTAGTGCGTTGAGTGGGAGGGGTAGAGGAGAATTGGACGGCAGAAATCGCCAGAAGAGCAAGGAATGAAAGAACGGTAATTAAAGTAAATTTGCGCATGATAATCAAGAGGTAAGGATTAAAACCGATATAGAATCATCCCGTTGTATCTTGAGGCAACAGATATTTAGAATAAGTGGTTCTAAGTAGCTGTTATCTTTTGTAAAAAAATCCCACACATCTAAAAGAAGGCTTTTTAGAAAAGGTTTTTCGATAAATGTTTATATAAAAAATCAGACTAACATTTTCTCAGACGAATGTAATCATATTAATTCACGCAATAAAACATTCATCTATCTATCTATCAATTTTTAGTAATTTTTCATTTAAAAGTTGCAAATTTTATTCACTATTTAAAATTCTGTTTATCAAAACTTGTACCAAATTCATTATTTATTCGCCTAAATTCAATCTTGAAAGACTATTGATTTTCAAGCAGTTGTCGAGATGGAAATTATGTAAAGAATAAATGAATTTGATATTAGCTATTTTAACTATGGGTTAGAGCGTATTTTGGGTACGAATGCTTTACTAAAATAGCTTTATTTTTTGACAATAATTACCTACTTTATTATAAATAATGCCTTAGAAATTAACAATATAAATTCAATGAACATACACATGATAAAAAATAATTCATTCATAATTCGTAATTTATTCGTTGGGGGGCGGGCGATGTTCCTCCGTTCGCTATCTTTGTCGTATGAAAAAGCAAGCAAAAGCCGAAAAGTATCTTCAGAAAATAGTTTAGAAATATCATATTTTTTTTTGTTTCTTGTCATAGATTCCATTCAGGCACAATCTATTCATTCGGGAACGACTAAAATTGTATTAAATTGATGCTATATTCAAGTAACAAATAAATTATTTTCCACCTTTAGATAAAATCGGTTTCAAATTTTTCGGTTAATTTGCACCAAAGCAGTTATTTTGCGATTCATCAATCGGAAAAAGCATTCATGGCACACGATAAAATTGATTACCCCGTTAAGCAGGAAGATTCCACCGTATATCAATTTACGGCGGAAGAACTCAAGCAGATCGAATTTCATAAGTCCAAATATCCCGAATCACGGTCGGCAGTGATGCCTGCCCTTTGGATAGCCCAACAAAAATGGGGTTGGTTACCGCAAGGGGCTATTCAGTTAGTTGCGGATACATTAGGACTTTCCTATGCACATGTGTACGGCAAAGCTACTTTTTATACCATGTACCTCAAGGAATTCAAGGCAAAAAACCTGATTGAGGTCTGCACTTGCTTTACCTGCGGTGTTTGCGGCGGTGATGAAGTTTATAATCATGCCAAAAAATTCACGGATGCCAATGAGGACGGTGTCTCCAAAGATGGTATGATATGGTTTCGGGAAGCAGAATGCTTGGGGGCTTGTGATACCGCTCCGGTCATTCAGGTGAACAATGATGTGATGGTCTTTAATGTAGACAATAAAAAGATGGAACAGATCATCAATGACGTTCGGCAGGGTAAAGAAATTACCTACGTTCCCGTACCGATGCGAGATCAAACCCAAGTCAGTTAGATTATTCACCCATCATGCCTTTCAGGATGACCTTTCTACCATTGGGGAGGTCATTTTCGCATTTGGTAACAAAAATATAAACTGTCAGCACAAGTTTGTTTCCAAATCGCATTTAAGTTTGTACTTTTACTACTTCGATCCATACCTATATATAACGATATATGAACTTTTTTCTGCGCTCACTGCTCTTAAGCCTATTCTTCTTTACTTTTGTTCAGGTTTCGGCTCAAATGCCCGGTGCGATCATCAACGAATGGTCGCAAGGACGAAACAGCACTACCGGAGAATGGGTAGAAATCTTAATTTTGGAGGAAAGCCAAGATTTTACTTTAGGCGGTTGGTATTTAACGGACGGAGGCAATTCGGCTCTTTTCAAATTTGCCAATAACTTCCCAAAACTACCGGCAGGGACGATCTTGCTCATTTACATGGAGCCGGCCGCTTGTCGAGATAGTCAAGCCAATACTTCCTGTACTTATCCCAATGACTACCATCCCAACATGCCTGCTACTACAGAAATTCATGCTTGTGATTTGGTGGTTGATCCTAATAATCCCAAATATATCAACACACAAGTAACTATCTGGGCGAATGGTAATAATTCCTCCAATACCGATAATAACGACAATTATCGATTATTTGATGCGTTTAATAATTTAGTTCACGATTGGGATAATAATAACGATCCTGCGCTGATCGCTAAACGTCCAAAAGCAGGACAGGCAGTTTATTTCAAGGGTGGAAGCCTGAATAATATAGCTACCGATATTTATGATGCTACCCTTTGGGAAAATGTAGCTTGGAACAGTAATGCACTTACCCCCGGAAAACCCAACGGCGGGGCTAACACTGCATTAGTCAACTTATTAAAAAGCAATGCTTTAAGCCACGTCCGTTTTGCAGATGTTTCCCCAATCAGTCGTCCCGAAGGTACACGAACTAAGATCACCTTTTATCTCTGTAATGCCAGGGGAAATGAAAGCATTGACTTAGATTTGGATGATCTTGAAACGCCTTTTACTGCCATTTATGGTACTGATTATTATACTGTTCCGGCGGCGGTTAATAATATCGTTGCCCTGAATTTTCTTCCCGGCAAGGATACAGTCTCGTTTGATGTGATTACCAAATCCGATTGTGATATTGAAAGCGATAAATTCTTTTTCATTCGATTAAGTTCTACCAGTGCTTATTTTGAGGAGGAAAAAGTCCGCTTTACTATTACAGATGTTGTTCCGCAAAACCTCAACTTCAGCTTAAACCCAACGGGAAGCATCACCGCCTGTACCGGAACCACTTTACCGCAAAATTTTGAGGTCAGACAGCAAAACGGACAGCCCTTACCTGATCCCAACCTATATTCCTACCAATGGAAAGAAGCAAGCAATCGCACGCAGGGGCTTAGTGGGACTACCGTTTATAATCCGTCCTTTACCCCGATAACGACGGGTACATATACCTTTACCGTCATGGTAACGGATAAAGCAACCCAATGCTCTACAGAAGTAAAGGAAATCATCGTTACAGTCATTGACCAGCCGACGGTTACCATTGAAGTCAGTCCGCAAAAAGCTAATGACCAATACTGCGAAGGAGATCAAATTACGCTGACCGCTAAAGTAGCACCCGCCAATCTTCAAAATCTGCTGTACGGTTGGAATCTTAACCTTCCGAATCAAAATACGGTCAATTATACCATTACCAATGCAGACGCAGTAGCCGGAAAAGTTGAATTTTCGCTCACCATCTCGGTTAACGGGAGCTGTCCGGCTTATACATCCAAAAGTATCAAAGTCGGTATTAAGCCTACCTTTGATTATGATCCGGCTTCCATGATTTTCTGTAAAGGAAAAGATAGCGATACGTTAACCATTTCCAACATCAATCCTACGACTGCGGTCATTTCTTTAGTCCCTGACCTTCCAACGGAGATCACACGTTTGGCTGACCAAAACGGTAATCAGCAGTACAAAATCAAGCCCAACACTTCCCAAAACTATCAAATCAAAATCACAGCAACCGACCCCGCAACGGGCTGTATCAGTGATCCTGTTTCGATCTTAGTAACGGTGGATCAAATTGATCCCGTAATCGTTGCTATACCTAACCAATCTTCCTATTGTAAAGGTGATAAAGTACGTTTTGAAGTGCGAAACAGTAAGGATAACACACCCATAAATGGTGCGACCTTTCAATGGGATAACGGCTTAGGAATGAATGCACAGACCGGAGAATTTACACTCTCTACCGAACCAACAGTGATAAATGTATTGGTAACCGTAGGAAATTGCCCCAATCTTCAAGCCACTTGGTCTAAACCCGTTAATGATCCACCGGTAATTGCAGGTGATCGAAAGGTCATTATCTGCCAAAACGAAAACGACAAAGAAGTAACCTATAAACCGAACGACGAAGTCAATACCAAGGTAGTCGGTTGGGAATTTAATGGCAATCCGATAGGTATGCTGGTAAGTCCTTCCGTTTTTACTTATCAATTTCCAAAGGCTAACGGTAGCGGTATTTACAAAGGTTATTTTGTCTTAAACGGATGTACAACCATCGTAGAAGTGGAAGTGGAGGTCGTCAACCAATTTGAGATACTGGTAAACGGCTCAAATATCAGCCCCTTATCCATTACGCTTTGCCCGAATGATCCGCCTGCCACGATAAAGCTCAGCTTATCCGGTGGAGGCATCCCCAAAGGAGCATATGCTTGGACTTCTTCTGATGCCAATGCCATAGATTCATTAATTTACAACAATCCGAACAACGACGATGTAACCATCAAACGTCCTGCGAGTGGTACCACCGTTCAGTATAACATTGACGTAACAGACATTAATAATTGTGGTGTAAAACAAGCACAGATCATCGTCAAAGCCGGCGAAGCTCCGAAAGATTTAAGCGGTGAGATAGATAAATCAAAACTTTTTTATTGCCACAATGAAAAGGTAACATTAAAAGCATCCTGTGGATTATGCCCTAATGGGATTGAGTGGAGTAGCCCTGATTTTCCGACTTTTACGAGTACCAACCAAAATCAGGAAACACCCGAATTACCCAATACCGGTACGAATCCCAAAACCTTTACTTTTATCCTAAAAGGTACTTCAGCAGACGGCTGTACTGCGGAAATACCCGTTACAGTAACCATTCAGCCTCAACCGCAAATCGCTTTCAGCACCAACATGCCCAATAATGAAACGGCTTTTTGTGAAGGAGGAAACATGCGATTAACTGTAAGCGTTACTCCGGTAGGGAACTATACGTACAGTTGGGGGGGCGTACCGACAGGCATCACCGTAACCAATAATGAATTAGCGGCGGCGAATTTCTCTCAAGCCCTAACGGGTACGTTCACCGTAACCGTAACCGATGCTAATAACTGCACCAACTCAACCAATGTTACCATCACCATAAAAACGCCTACTCCTATCAGCATCACCGCCACCAATAACGGTATAGTCTGCGAAGGAGGCGACTTAACGTTAACAGCTAATCCTGCCAACTTATCAAACTATCAATGGTTTAAGGGCGGTAGCGCGATCACAGGGGCAACCTCAGCAACCTATACAAAAACTAATATTGGAGTTTCGGATCAGGGTAGTTATACCGTTTCCGCAACTGATGCAGGGGGCTGTACGACCACTTCGTCCCCGATAACGGTAACAGTCAATCCGCGTCCGATCATCCCTGTGAATGTCCTATCCGCAAAGGCTATCTGCGAGGGCGATAAAGTAACCGTCACAGATGGAAATTATACTTTTAGTCCCATGACAGGAGTTACAACCGTTAATCCTACGACGTTTGATTTAGCTCCGACAGCCACCACTACCTACACCTTGACGCTGACGGATGCTAACGGTTGTAAATCCGAAAATAAAACATTGACCATCACCGTTAATCGCTTGCCTAACGTACAACGGACTGATAGTAAAACCGCTTGCGTTAATCAACCGATAACCCTTAAAGTTCGTGGTGCAGATACCTACCAATGGTTACCCAATACGCAGGCGGGTACACCTGCTTCCACCGGGGATTCTATTTTATTTACACCCACAAACACCGGTACTTATACTTTTACCGTTTTGGGAACAAATACGGCTACGAATTGTGTTAGCATGGCTCAAAACAATATCACCGTTATAGTGAATGAACTTCCGACGTTGGATCGAGTTATAGCCGGACGTGTTAAAATTACTGACGGTGATACAACACGCTTATTCGTTACGAATACCAATGGTACGGAATTGATTTGGTCACCAAGCGATAACTTGACTAAAACAGCGGACCTTAAAGAAGTCATCGTTGCCCCGAAAACCACCACCGAGTATTCGGTTAAAGCGGTTCTCAACGGTTGTGAATCCGCTCCACAAACCGTCCGCGTGGAAGTAGAACCCTATGTTTTTGAGATCAGCACAGTATTCACCCCTAACGGTGATGATGTAAACGACGTTTTGCGTTATTCATTTGATAACATTAATGTACGGTCGTTCCAAATCGTTATCATGGATCGCTGGGGGCAAAAAGTCTTTGAAAGCAGTAGTCTAAGCGACTTCTGGAACGGTAAATTGAATAACAGTGGTGAAAGCGTCCCTGCCGGCACCTACGTCATGACAATGAAAATCACCCGTAATGACGGTAAGGTTTTGGAGAAAAATCAGATTGTTACGTTGATCCGATAAATAGTAGGATTATATATACATAACCCCGCTTTAGTGTCTTGCATTAGAGCGGGGTTATGTATTCATTTTACTTGAAAATCAACAGTCTTTTAAGTCTGAATTTAGCTGAATAAACAATAAAATTGGCATTAGTATATAATCTTCGTATTGGGCATCTTTTCCTTTAAGGCTTTAATATCGTCTTTGATTAATAGACTGGCTTTTTTAAGATTCAAAACTTTGAGTTTCTTGAGCATCGATAAGTTATCCGGTAATTTCTCAATGAGTGTAAATCGAAGATTCAAAGTTTCCAGATTAGTCAACTTCTCCATAGAATCGGGTAAACTACGGATTCCGTTGAAACTTAAATCCAAGTTCTTTAACTTTTTGCAATAAACGATCTCGGGTGGCAACTTTTTAATCCGATTGGTTCTCAAATCTAAATCGGTTAGATTTTTCAGTTGACCGATGGTTGAAGGAAGTTCAGTAATTCCGCTTTTGGCTAAATTCAGGTATTGCAGTTTTTCTAATTTTCCGATGGACATCGGCAAGGTTGTCAGCTCATTACTTTCTAAATTCAGCCATTCCAAATTGGTCATTTGACCGAAACATAGGGGCAGTTGGGTTAGGCGATTTTCCGATAAATCCAACTCTTTCAAATAACTCAACTTACATAAAGACTCGGGCAACAATTTCAATCCGTTTCGATGTAAATACAGGAACTGCAAAAACTGCATATTACCAATATACTTAGGCAGTTTACCGGCATTATTATTTCGGAGGTCTAAATATTGTACTTCCCGAAGGCGTGTAAGGGTACTGTCTAAGTTAAATTTTTCTTGGTAAGAAAGGTCTAAAAAGATGACTGAATCTCTATATTTGAGCGCGTTTTTGAGGTGCTGAAATCGCGGTTCGGCTAAAATTTGTTCTTTGGTCAGCATTCCTTTGATCTGTCCCCAACAACTAAGCGGAACAAAACTTGTCAAGATTATGAATAATAGAGCAAAGCCAAAATTGACGTTTTTCGTCATTGAATCAGTTGATTGTATTCCTGCTCCACAAAGTTAAATAAATCGCGCATCATGGCTTCCGAAAAATCAAAAGCAATACCTGCCGTAGCATAAACGTCCGGTATCGGCATCGTATAACCAACGGATAATCCTTTCAGATATTGTGCTAATCCTTTTTGCGCATCCTGTTTGTAATTTTTCCAGACCTGCAATGCTCCCAACTGCGCTATACCGTATTCGATATAATAAAACGGGACTTCATAAATATGAAGTTGCATTTGCCACGAGGCTTTTTTCACATTTTCATAACCCGACCAATTCAATTCCTCCCCGTGAAAGCGATCATAGATTTGATTCCATACTTCGCGTCGTTCCGGTATGGAATGATTGGGATGGTCATATATCCAATTTTGGAAAGCATCCACCGCTGCGATCCAAGGGAGAATGGTTATTGTACCCGTTAACTGATTGAGTTTAGCCCTTCGGAGATCATCGGAATTACTATAAAATGTATCCCAATAATCCATTGAGATTAATTCCATTGACATGGAGGCTAATTCCGCCACTTCGGAGGGTACATCTTTATATACGTTTAGGGGTAGGTCTTTATTCAAGAATGAATGTATCGCATGACCGCACTCATGAACCATCGTCTTCAGGTCGGATTGCGTACCCACCGCATTCATAAAGATAAACGGCACCCCTGACTCGTGCAGCGGGTAATTGTATCCGCCCGGAGCTTTACCTACGCGGGAGGTGAGGTCAAAATGACCCATTCGGTTCATGGTTTCAATCATCTTACCGATTTCAGGACTCAAACGATGATAAAGTTGAATCGTTTTTTGCAAAAGATCATCTCCGTCTGTAAAAGGGCGTAGGGGTTGATCTCCCCAAATATCCACGCGGGTATCCCATGGACGTAATTCAGCTAAGCCTAACTTTTCTTTACGGGTTGCACTTAATTTTTCATATAAAGGCTTTACGACTTTTTCAACGGCATTGTGAAAGGCTTGGCAGTTTTCCTTAGTATAATCAAAGCGTGCCAATTCCTTGAAGCGGTAATCGGTATAGCTGTCGAAACCTGCATTGCGGGCAATTTGGTTGCGGATGGTGCGCAGTTCATCAAAAAGATTGTCTAATGAATTTTCATCTTGCAAGCGACGTTCGGATATTTTTTGCCAAACCTTTTCCCGCAAACTTCGGTCGGGCGATTGCAAGCGGGCAGAGGCTTGCTGAACCGTTAAGGTTTCGCCGTCTAATTCAATAGTCATTGCCCCGATGATCCCCGCATATTCTTGGCATTTAACGGCGGATTCACTGTGCAAGGATACATTTTCGGCTCTGAATAGTTCTATTTCATTGGCAACCAACTGGTCAAGGATTTGGATAGCAGCATCACTCAACTCTTGGCGAAAGGGACAGTCATAATATTTACGATTCAGTAAATTACCGTACTCAGACAGCTTCGGGCTGATTTCTTCCATGAAATAGTTATAGCGGTCAGCGAGTTCCTTATCGGCAGTATTACAGGTCATCTTAATATACCGCCACGCCAAATCTTCCTTGACGACGGAATCCAGTTCATTGATTTTTAGTAACCAAGCCTCCAGATCGGCTTTGTTTGCTATCGACTGATGAAGAACTTGATCGTAAAAAGGCTGTAAAGTATTCCAATCCGTTACAATAAAATGAGCAGGCAGAAAGGTTCGTTGATTCGTTTGCGTGATAGTAGACATCCGAACAGGATCAGTTTTCGGACAAAAATACGCAACGTTCTTTAAGTTAGCAAATGCAAACGTTCGATTATCACCTGTTATTTTGCAGAATTGGTAGTAATTGCTTCTTCCGGCGGGGCATTATCTATATAAAACCGCGCGCCTGTATGGTTCGGATTCAGTTTTAAGGTTTGTTGGAAGGCTTCTTTTCCGGCTTTGATCTTGTTGAGTTTGGCATACATCTTCCCTAATTCAAACCAATACTCGGGATTATTCGGCTGAATGGAACACGCCAACCGAAAATACTTAGCGGCACTATCCGGCTTTTCGGCATCGCGATACACCAATCCCATATTGAGGGGTACTTTTTCATCGCCTTCCGCCGCAAAACGATAAGCCCTCAATGAATATTTCATGTAGGCATCTATATCTTTACGATTGAAAGCATCGTTCGCAAAGGAGAGTAACTTATTGTAAATCAAATCTGTGTTTTCGCGGAGCTGTGGGTGGGTGGGATACAACCTTTTTAGTTCTCCCCAATATTGTTCCGCTTGGGGGTATTCTTCATTCATATAATGAATAAAACCCAGATTGATTAACGCATCCGCATATTGCGGGTAAATTTGGTAGGCTTTATAGTAGTAGGGATAGGCTTTATCGCGGTGTTGCCGTTGGAGTTTCTCATCTTTCGTTAGTCCCGACTTAGAAAGCAGGATACCGGCACAGGCTTTGTTAACTAAGGCACTGTTGGGTTGAAATTGAATATCGTGCGTAAATAAAGTTTCATTATTCTTCCAGACGGGATTACGCATGATCGTTTGCCCACAACCCGCCAAGATGATTAGCCCGAATAATCCGAGTACAGGATAGATTAGTCCGGCACTTTTTTGCTTCAAAAGGGAAAGTAACTCATAAAACAAAGTACCAATCACAATCGCAAAACCGAAAGATGGCTGAAATAAGAAACGTTCCGCAAAGTAACCTCCGATATTGATTACCAAGCCGGAAACTAAAAAGAGCGTGCCGATATAAAAGAAGATACCGTAGGAAATAGGATTACGTTTCGGTAACTGCCATAACGCCCAAAGTTTGATGCCGGCATAGATTAAAATCGTCAACCAAAAACCGTAATCCCTATAATGGATGAATGGTATTGCATTATAGGAATAATCCCAAATCAACGGATACGGTACAAAAAGCAGTTTCAGATACAACAACCAGAAGTAAATCTTCGTCGGGAAGGATTCCGATAAGGGTACACTGAAAAAGCGATTGTGCAGTTTATCGTAATAATCCACTGAAGTATCAATACCAATCGCTCCCGCCCGAAATATAAAATACAGGAAGAAGACTCCCAAAAACGGCAAACTCAACCGCAAAGCACGAGTCAAATCCGGCATCAGATGCGTTTTCAGTTGCGCAAAGGGTAACTTTTTCGTGCGTAATACTTCCGTTTTTTTATCCAAGAAATAGAAAAATGACAAGGGAAAAACTGCCCAAAACACTATCGCATTTTCCTTTGAAAGCAATGCCATAAAATAGCATACACACGCCCCGATCAGTGTTCCTATTGGTTTGGAGGAGGATTGATAATACTTGAAGGCTAAATACAAGGCACTCAAGCAAAAGAGGAAACAAAATATCTCATCACGGCTTTTAATGTTAGCAACTACTTCCGTATGTAGGGGATGCACCGCAAAGATCAGCGAAGCGAAAAAAGCGATGTCCGGCTTGGTTTTGAAAAAGAATTCCCGAAGCAGTTTATACATTACGCCAATCAGCAAACTGTAAAAGAGTACATTCAACGTATGGCTGACAGCCGGATTATCCCCGAAAAATTGATGTTCTATGGCAAAAGTTACAATCGAAAGCTGACGATAATAGCGTTTACGGAGTAATTCATTGCCAAAACTGTTTTGGAACGGTTCACGCTTGAGGATTTTTTTGATGCCGGACACCCCATCCTGCACATGCAGGTTTTGCTGTAACACGATGGTATCATCTAAAGCATATTCATTCATTGCAGTGTTAGCGTAAATAACAATCCCAATAAGCATCAGGATTATCAAACGCATCTTATCATCCAAAAAGGAGAAAAAAGTATCATAAACCTGCATCGGCACCACTAACGATTGAGCCTGCTCCGTTTGGGGCGGATGATTTGTTGGGGATGAAGATTTAGGAATCGGGGCTTTATTTTTTTTCGCCATACGTGTTTCGCTGTCGGCAAAAATACAATTTCCTTAACGATTATTTCAACTTAATCCGAAGAGTGAATGCTGATTTGTTACAAGCCCTCAAAAAGAAACAATTAAACGAAAAATAACATATTTCGGTCGAAAGCGGATTTTTCGTTAATTGAAAGTTGTGTAACTTACCCTACTAATTCACGACGTTTAACGTGGTACATTTAATAGTTTTAACTGAAAGTCCTGTCATGTTTCCTATTTTTAAGGAAGCCGTTAAACAGTCCTAAGACCAATGCTTTAGAGCAACATTTCATCCGTTACAGGCGTATTGTAAGTATCTGTGTTGCTCCGGTGTACTTCGAAGTAGCTCTTTTTAAGCACTAAAACATTTTTCACCATTCTTTAATGACGCTGAAAGCTATGGAGAATTACAAAATTATTCGGAACGGTGATGAACGCCAATTCAAGTATGATTTCACCTTGAAGAACGGCTTAAATCTCTTAGTCAAATTCCGTGCCGACCATGCCACTGAACAAGGATTCCCCACCCATGTGGAAGTCTTTGACCACGAACGAAACAACGTAACTGATGAGGTACTCCAGTCCTTCTTATCAAAACACCAACGGGATCACATCTTAAACCAAGATGATGTACACCAATTTATAGCCCACTGTCAAAAAATTCAAAAAGAACAAATCCGATCTTGGTTAGGCTTTCCGCAACGTCGCCCGTTAGCCTAATTCATCATCTTTTCATCAAAATGCCCACGTTTTGTAATGAAGACGTGGGCATTTTTGCAAAAAATTACAACCAGAACCGGCTGAATTCTTAAAACCAAGTTGAATAATCACCAAAAGCCTTATCTTTGCAGTCCTTTTGCAAGCCTATGAACAATACACCCGAAAACGTCGCTAATCGCAAAATCGTCTCTAAACTCAATAGTAAATCCCGTGATTGGAAAGAGCGTCGTGTAGTAGATACATGGCAGATATTTAAGATCATCGCTGAATTTGTAGAAGGATTTGAAAAACTTTCCCGCATCGGACCGTGTGTATCTATTTTCGGTTCTGCTCGGGTAAAACCCGAAGACCCTTACTATCAAACGACCGTTGATTTAGCACACAAGTTAGTGGAAAGCGGGTTCGGTGTTATCACAGGTGGCGGTCCGGGTATTATGGAAGCGGGTAATAAGGGTGCAATGGAAGCAGGCGGTTATTCGGTAGGCTTAAACATAGAACTACCCTTTGAGCAAAGTTTTAATCCGTATATTGACAAAAATCACCTGATGGAGTTTGATTATTTCTTTGTGCGGAAGGTGATGTTTGTTAAATATGCCCAAGGCTTTGTGGTTATGCCCGGAGGCTTAGGTACAATGGATGAATTTTTTGAATCACTTACCTTAATCCAAACCTACAAGATTGACCGCTTCCCTATCGTTTTGGTCGGCACGGACTATTGGGGTGGTTTATTGGATTGGATGCGGAATACCATGCTGGGACACGGCTACATCTCTCCCGAAGACATGGATTTATTCAAGTTAGTAGATACCCCCGAAGAAGTCGTCGCTTACATCAACGACTTTTACAGTAAATACCTCCATCGCCCTAACTTTTGAGGAATCGGCAGGTTGTAAGCAGAGACATGTCCCGCATTTGGATCGTACATTCATCACAAGTATCGGCTTATGTGCCTGATATGCCTCCGGGAAATGTTAATCCTCCTGCTACTTTATCATATACACTTCATCCGTCGTGGGGCAAAGCGTTTCATAGCATTGAAGAACAATACCCCACCTTTGACCCAACGATTCATCTTGCCCTGTTGGCTACTCGGCAATTAGCTTTAGATCAATATAAACACATTAATAACCGTTGGGGTTGTAATATCGGTTCAGCACGTGGGGCAACCCATACTTGGGAAGAACGACACCAACACTTTTTACTTCATCAATCCGTTCCATCGGATACCTCTCCGTTAACAACTGCGGGTTCAATCGCTTCCAAGGTATTGGCATTTTTAGCAATTCCACCGGATAGTGTTGCTTTTGACCATTCTGCCACTTGTAATTCTTCCGCAGTAGCTATCGCCAACGGTTACGCATGGTTGAAAGCGGATATGTGTGATGTGTTTTTAGCGGGTGGTGCGGAAATGCCTTTAACGCCTTTCACGCTCGCACAAATGCAGGCATTACGTATTTATTCCAATCAAGATGAATACCCTTATTGTAAGCCTTTTAATCAAAAGCGTGAAAATACCTTTGTTTTAGGTAGCGGTGCAGGATTGCTATTATTGACTCGTCAGGAACAAAAACCTCATGCAGAAGCCGTTGAAATCGAAGCCATCGGTTTTGCTTCCGAAATCCCGCCTTCACTGACAGGATTATCGGCTGATGCTAAACACATTCAATCGGCGTTACGCTCGGCTTTGCGACTCCTTCCTGATGATGATAGGCATATTGATCTCATTATCCCACATGCGCCCGGCACTGCCAAAGGCGACCATGCCGAATATCAAGCCTATCAAGCTATCTTTGATGAATTACCTTTTATTTTACCAACTAAGCATTTGACAGGGCATACCTTCGGTGCTTCAACGGCGATCAATATAGCTTTGGCTGTAAATATTTTTGAAGGAATCATCCCTTCCTACCCTGTTTACGAATTATTCTTTAATCAAAAAGAATTTCCAAATAAAATTCGGCGAATAGCGGTAGTCAATGCCGGATTCGGAGGCATGGCGATGGTGATGATCTTAAAAAAATAACCCTGCCTTTCATTACAAGAGACAGGGTAAGGAATGGTACTAAAAGAAGAATTATTACTTAGCCAAGTAGTTGTGCGTATCTAAGAACGTCCAGCCACGTAACCAATGGTTATTATTGCCCGGAGCGAATGCACCAATATACGGAGTTTTGTCAAACCAAGAATCGGTGATGGATTGGTCAGCATCGCCAACATTACCGGTCGGGACGGGATTTAATCTGCCGTCGTTGGTATAGGAAATGGTTACACCCGGATCAGAATAACGGTTATTACCCGGCGTGAAGGCTTCTCCGGCGATTTCAACTTTGGTTTTAGTGGCAACATCATTCCGACGGATAACGTTTTTGTGGTCAACGTCTGTGTTTTTGCCGATATTCCAGAAGATATTATGACGGAACGCCAAATCACCGGCTTTGAGGCGGTTGTAAGAATCTTCACCTTTATCAGCGGCTAAGTCCTCAATTTCAATTCCATACCCCCATTCTGTTACAATAGAATTATGAACGAAACCACCTGCATTATCACGGAAGATAAAGCCTAAGCGTCGGGTACTGTCTTTGCTTGCACCGATAAACGTTAAATTAGCCAATCGAGGAGTCGCATACGGTTTTCCGTCAACGGGATCAAGACCGCCATCACATTCTCCACCTCTATCACCGATGTTGGCTTCATTGGATTGAATCACCAATACGTGCTGAATATTACCGCGATAACCCTCATCGTAATCAATGTTATCATCTTGATTGAACGCTAAGGAAGCATATTTGATATTAACCGTACCGCCAAACAACTCGATACCATCATCATCAGAGTAGGCAACTTCTACGTGGTCAACAGTTGTTCCACGACCTACTGCACCAAAAGTAATCCCGTTAATCTCATTTGCCGCACCAATCAAAGAACCCGGATGACGTACCGATATATATTTCAAGATACCGGAATTATCATCATCATTTGTTCCGCCATATAGCCCCCGTTTTTCAGTTGTGGGGATACCCTCTATCGCACGCTCATTTAAGGAAGTATTGAGGCGCGCTCTACCTAAAAGAATTAATCCTCCCCAACGTCCACGTTGTTTGTCGACGGCTTCATTGGTATTCGCTATATCGTCTTCCGTTGTAGTAAAGATAATCGGTTTTTCAGCCGTACCTTCCGCCATGATCTTACCGCCACGTGCAACAATAAGAGCAGTAGCATTTGACGATTGTCCGGGTAGTCCTTTAATAACCGTACCGGGTTGAATGGTTAACGTTTGACCATCATTCACGAAAACGAAGTTTTCCAAGATGTAAGTCTTGTCCGCCGTCCAAGTCATCGTACCCGTACCATTACCAAAATCTTTCACGCGAACGGTTTTGCCATCCGATGAAGTTTCGTACTTGGTTTGGTTCTGGGTATTGTTGGTGTTATTGTTGTCGTCTTTTTTATCGTCTTTACAGGACGAGAAGACTAAGGCAGCACAGGATAGAGCGATCATCCATGTGCGAAGTGAACTTAAGTGAGAAAGCAACATAGTTGTTTTATAAAATATAGTTGTTTTTAGGAATGATTAAAATTGGTAAGTAACGCTAAAGCCGATCCGTCGTCCCATCGTAAATTCACGAAACGTGTATTCGGTATCCTTAAAGGTCTGTGTAAATCTGAATTTAGGATTGAGCATATTAGCAAGATTCAATCGGAAAGTAATCTTTTGAATGCGGTATTGCAGGTTAAGGTCTAAAGTATGGCGTGGCATTTCATACACATCCGGCGCACCACCCGAACCAACTTCCATAATCCGGGGTCCAAAGATGTTGTAATTCACAACAGCACTGAATCGAATAGAATCATTTACGTACCCCAGCGACGCATTAATGATATACGGCGACTGGGCAAACATATGTCGAACTGATTTGGCCTCCGGGTTATAGACTCGAATACTTTTTAATTCTCCTTCGGGAATATCTACTGATGAATTGATAAGAGAGACATTCAGTCCGGGTTGAATATTGTGTTTACGACCTACTACAAAGCGTTTTCTAACCTCCGCTTCCAAGCCGTAGCTTACCGCTTGATCTACATTACGGAATTTAATTTCTACGGCTTGTGTACCGATTGTTTGGGGACTGATCGCCCGTTCAATGGGATTCGCAAAATTCTTATAGAACGCACCGAAAGAAACGACCTCATTGGCTGACGGGAAATATTCCCATTTAAGGTCAATGTTATCAATCACGGTACGCTTCAGTTCATTATTCCCGATCACCACATAACCGCCGATAAAATCGAAATTGGAGTAAGATGCCATTTCCCGTAAAATCGGGCGGGCAACCGTTCTACCGTAGTTGATACGAACGTTCATCTTCTCCGTCGGACGTAAGATCACATTAAAGCAAGGCAAAACATCTATCGTTGAAATCTCTGCCGGTTTGATGAGTTCATCTTTGCTCACGACCCGCATTTGAGTAGACTCCATACGAACGCCTGCTACCACACGAATCAGCTTAGTGATACCAATATCGCCCATACCGTAAGCCGCGGCAATGGATTCCTTACCGTCGTAACTGTTGACGGGTTGGGAATTATCCCGTAAAACGATATTCCAATCACCCGTCTGGGGATTAACACCTAAGTTTTTTTGAGCGAAAAGTGCATCCACATCCCCGTTAAATCGCCCTAAACCAGCCCCTTCATACCAATACCATTTCTCCCGGAACGGCGCACGTAACTTTTGGGTGAAAGCTCCCCCGAATTTAAGTTTAGAATCATCTCTACCTAATTTAATCGGAATGGTTAAATGCAGACGGTGATCGTGGCTGATTTCATCCATCGTCCTATAAAAGCGGGAAGGACGGGTATAGCGCGAAGGCTGAATAGAATAATTGACTTTTCTGCCCAAAGAATCTAATTCGTATTCATTGGTCATAAAGCGGAGATCGGGTTCGGACTGCACCAAGAAAACCAACGAAGATGTCCATTCGATCTTTGAATTTCTCAAGGTTGGGAAAATGTGTTCGCCACGTAATTGTGCAATATCAATCGAGCGGTCTAAATATTGGATCACTCGGTTTTGGCGAACGTTATAAACTCCCTCCCCGGGTAAAGTGCCTTCCTGTAAACGACCGGAAGCATCACCGGCATGATTGTGATTATAAGTTAAAGACAGACGGTGATTGGACGCTAACTTATAAGATAGCGTTAATAATGCCCCAAAAAGCGCACCATCCGTTCCTCTGCGGTCATTAAAATTATAAATTTCTGATAAAGAACGGGCTTGTGAACCCGTAGCCTGATAGTAGGCTTCCGTACCGTTTTCGTAATAATTATAGGTTCTGCGGTAGGTCATCGAGGCGATAAAACCCAAGGGTCTGCCGAAAACTTGAATCTGATTACCTCCCGATATAGAAAAAGAATGATCTAAGAAGGCAGGCTGAACGGAAGGTGTCATCTCACTGCCAAAGTCTTTTACTACCTTATCGTTCAATCGGTCAGAGGCTTTTTCACCATCATATTTCACGCTGGCTTGGGGTAAAGTGCGGTCTCCACCTCTTACATCAGCAGGTTCTTCCCGCGAACCTACGTCCATCCCAAACCAATCTAATCCTCCTCTTTTGTACAAGAGATAGTTTTTATTGAAGGATGTCTGATCGTTATATCCTAAGGACATGTTTACGGCAAAAGTCGGTTTGTCGGGAAAATCACGTGTGGTAATGTCAATCAACCCGCCCGTGAAACTGCCCGGTAAGTCCGGTGCAAAGGCTTTGTAAACGATGATGTTATCAATCAGGTTAGAAGGAAACATGTCCAACTGAACAGCATTCCGAGTAGGGTCTAAACCCGGCACTTCAGCACCGTTCACTAAGGTTTTATTGTACCGGTCTCCTAACCCGCGAACGTATACGTATCTATTGTTTTCCACTGTTAAACCCGTAACACGAGATAAAGCGGAAGCGGCATTGTTGTCCCCGTTACGTGAAGTCTGAGCTAAGCTGATCCCGTCTAAAGAAACGGATGAAACCTTTTGAAGGTTTAGAACAGAGGATTCGTTGTTTTTGAGGGCTTTGGCTTCTATGACTACGGCTTCGGTTGTAACGGATTCACTGACCATAAAGCCGTTAACTACTGTAACCTCACCGCTTTTAACGGTTACACCCGTTACAGAATATTTTTGATAGCCCACATAGCTGACGACTAAAGTATAGGTGCCGACCGGTACATTGTTGATGGTAAACGTGCCGTCCAAATCCGTTCGGGTACCGATTTGTGTACCTTCTAACTGAATGTAGGCTTCCATCATTTCTTCCCCTGTTTCTTTATCAACCATCTTACCGCGTATTGTACCGGTTAGGTTCACACGGGGCGATTGTTCAAATGAAGCAGATGAAGGCGATTTTTTTTGTTGAGGGGAGGCAATAATTTTACCCTTATTACGTTCTTCGTCTTGGGCGAAGGAGGAGTTTGTCTGAACACAGACCGCAAAGAGAATTAAAAAAAGAATTCGGTGTACCATTCCAAAAATTACCCGGATTGATTCGGATAAGTTCGGATACAAATATGTGGTACTAATCTGGTAATGGGGTTACCCTATTGTTAAGGCTTTTTTAAGAATTGGAGCGTAAATTACATTTATGATGAACTTATCATTCTAAAGTAATTCTTCCACCAACTTTTGCAATTCGGAATAGCTGTATTTATGGTTGGCGTTTTCGTCAGCATGGGGTTCATAAACGGTTAAGATACCGTCCTTTAACTCAAAATGCTTCTTTTCACCAACAGGGATATTCACCATACGGGCGGTCTTTATCTGCTCTTTCAGGGCATCCTTACCAATCTGGTCATATCCGATGTACTTGAGCATATAATACAGGTTATCTAATCCCTGATTGTAAACATACTGCATAGCGGCCAAGTCATTTTCCATAGACGACAGGTCAACCTCTAACTGAATCGTAAAACCTAAATCACCGTCTAAATATCCTTGATAGTACGGGATGCGTTCATCTCGGAGTGATGCCGCCATTCTTTTTTCTGCTAAACCCATGAGCGATCATTGATTGATAATGCAAATATAAGAAAGCCAAGCCTTGCGTTTTACATCCGAAGTTAGAAGTTAGTGCTAAATCCGAATTTTTCTAAAGGTAAGATTCATTCGAGGAAGACATAATTTCGTTGTTTTAGGAATTTGATGCTGAAACAAGTGTTGATGATTATCATACATCAGCAATACATCCCCGTGATGCAATGTAATCTCGGCAACCTTCTTTTTATCTTTCTGGGTTCTAAACTGCATAATTCTTGATCCCCCTAAGTTAACCGATGCGATGATGGGATTGATGCCTAACTCGGGTTCGTCATCCGAATGCCAACTCATACTATCCTGCCCTGTACGGTAATAGTTAGCAAGGACGACGTTATACTGTGTTTCGGTGAGGTCTTCTACGGCATTTTTAATGCTTAATAATTCGTTTGTCCATTCCTGTGGTCTATTTATTAAACCGGAATATCTATAAGTGCATCCCTCATCGCCGACAAATGCCGTTAGTCGGGGCGTAAGAATAGCTTTACCAAAGATGCGGATATTTTCCTGTTTCCAATACGGCAGATTTTGCAGGGCAGAAAAATAATAGTCCGCATCCGGTAGCCAAGCCCGCCAATAACGGATGCGTAACTCGTCATGCGTCATAAGGTTGATCGGGTATGGCTTCTGCCACAACAAAGGCACTCCCCGTTACTATGATTACCTCATCATCCGTTGCTTCCGATTGTGCTACATGAAGAGCCGTAGGAATATCAGCATAACTTTCACCTTTCAATCCAAATGCAAGGGCTTGTCGGCGGGCTTCTTCGGCGGGTAAACCTCTGGGAACAGGCGGACATACAAAGTAATATCGGGCTTGGGATGGATATAATGGCAACATCTTCCCTAAATCTTTTTCCTTCACAAAACCGATAACGAATCGAAGTTGCTCCGTCGAAATACTTTTCAGTTGATTCATAAGTAAAACGGTAGCATCGGGATTATGGGCAATATCAGCTATCGTCAGCGGTTTTTCGGAAATAATTTCCATGCGTCCGCGTAAACCGCTATTCCGTTTCACGTTCGCTAAACCGCGAAGCAGAGTTTCGGTTTTGATTGTAGGAAATCGGTGTGGCAATTCATTCCAAACAGCAACCGCCTTCAATACGCCAGTCAGGTTTCGGATTTGATAATGCCCCGTCAGGTCGCAATCGAAAATTAAACCCGTATTGGTTTGATAAGTATTGGTGGTTAAAGATTCTTTTATTAAAGTCAAACCAATTTCTTGGTCCGCAAAATATATAGGTGCGCCTTGTTTTTGGGCAATTTCCTGAAAAACGGTTGTGGTTTCTGCTTGGGTTTGGGATATTACGATGGGCGTATTTGGTTTAATAATCCCGCCTTTTTCAGAAGCTATTTGGGCTAAGGTTTCCCCCAGAAATTCGGTATGGTCATAGGATATGCCCGTAATGACGGATAAAAGCGGTTGGATGATATTGGTGGAGTCTAAGCGTCCGCCCATGCCTACCTCGATGACGCAAACGTCTGCCGTTTCAGCAAAATAGCAAAACATCATCGCGGTAGTAAACTCAAAGAAACTGTATTGATTTGATTCAATGAGCGGGCGATGTTCTGCCACAAAATCAACGACAAATTCTTCCGAAACAGGCTGACCATTCAGTCGGATACGCTCCGTAAAGGACTTCAAATGCGGGGACGTATATAAGCCTACTTTCCCGATACCGGATTCCATCAAAACAGAAGCCAACATACTGCATGTAGACCCCTTACCGTTTGTGCCGGTTACGTGGATGGCTTTAAGGTTTTTCTGCGGATTACCCAGCCGTTCACAGAGATCAGTAATGCCGGCAAGGTCATATTTAACCATGGCGGCGTTACCCTGCCGTTGAAACATAGGAAGTAAGGTATATAAATACTCGATGGTTTCTGTATATGACATAGAATGATCGCCGGCTTAATGAAAAAAATACGTAGGTTACAACCGTAGTTAAAACATATATCATTAATATTGCAAGGTTAAAATAGAAGCTAATGCTTTTTTGCTTATTCGGATCAAGAATATGAATCTCAACAACGCCGCTATCGCCTTTACGGATGCTTTGGAGCAACTCCTGCAAGCCAACAAACTAAACTATTTTCTCTATAACCGCCAAATAGATCGGCAGGGCGATCAAATCACCACCAAAATAGAAATGAAAGGATCGAAACATTCTTTTATTTTTGATATTACGTATGATGTAGCAACCAAAGGCTTGACTGCTGGTATCGCTCAACAGGATGGTGAAGTGCCTTCCGGCAATGGAGATAAAATTGTAAATGTGATAACAAGCAATAGTGGTGCTTTATCTGAAAGTTTTAAGTAGTATAAAAAATAACTTACAACTTAATTAATTTGATAATAATTCATCAGATAAAAGGACGGTGCTTTACCGCCAATCGTGTAGGTCATCAACTTATCCTTGATATTCAGACCGTTTTCCGAGTTGGTTAAAAAAACGAAGGCTTTGCGTTGGTTCGGATAACCGGCTACAAAACATTTGAAGTCATAATCATCCCCCCAATGAAAAAATACAGGCTTTTCGGAGTCATCCATGATGCCCCAACCCAAACCCCAATATAAATTATTGACAGGATGCGCGGGTACTTTGGTATAGGGCGCAAAGACCTGATCCCACATTCGACGGGATAATCCCTCCTGATTCATCACCGCCATCACAAATTTAGCATAATCTTCTGCCGTAGTGATGAGCGATGCCGCCGCATTGGAGCCGTAAACTTGCATCGGTCTCGGACGGGCGTATCCGAATCGGTCATGTGCCGTAGCGTAGTTGGTATTGAATCGTACCTGCCATTCATAGCTGGTGTTGTACATTTGAAGCGGATAAAAGACTTTTTCCTGCATCAGGTGGTCAAAAGGTGTTCCCGTCAAATATTCAGCCACCATTTGGAGGTAGTAAAAGCCTTCGCCGGAATACATCCACGTGCTACCGGGTTCTGCATTGATGCTCGTGCCATACCAACCCCGATAGTTGGGTAAACCGGAGGTATGATTCAGTATCATACGAGCAGTTATTTTTTTGGCGCGGGGATCATAAAGCAGGTCGGGGTGCGGCAGATATTCAAACAGCGGTTTATCCAAATCAATCAAGCCCTCATCCGCCAACATCGCAACACAATACGCAAATAGGGGTTTACTCAAGGAAGCGGCGCGGAAGACAGTGCTATCATTGACCGATTCATACGTCGTTTTATTGCGAAAGCCAAAGGATGCCGTATAACTGATTTGATTGCCATCTACCACTGCCAAACTCAATCCGGGTATCATCGCTTTTTTCATGGCATCGGTGATGACCGAATCTAATTGCTTAGGTTCAACCAAACTACCGTCAATCTTCAGGAAGCGATTACGTACCGTGCGCGTCGGCTGTTCAGTTCCAAAGGACTGTAAACTGAATACAAACAGCAAAAAACATATGGTAAATCGTGCGAAAAAAGTTTCCGACCACATAAGATTATTTACGATAGTGTTGAAGCCTACCGCAAATTTCGGAAAAAAGAAACGGAAGTTCGACTGAATAGACCAAACATTCCGTGACGGTAAGACTTTTTACCATTTCATCGGTGAGCAATATTTATCGCGGTTGGGATATATTCAGAAATCGTTTTACTTGCATTGCCAAATGATCTAATGAAAATGGCTTATATATAAACGATTGAATATGGTTATGAGGTAACCCTTTTTGAGATTCAATAGAAATACTGCCCGTTATCAATAATACAGGTGTTTTTGTGTATTGATTTTCACTACGAAGTTTTTGGATTAATTCCATGCCACCCATACGTGGCATACAAGCATCCACCAAAAAAAGATCATATTGCATTTCTTTAGCATACTCCAATGCCTGTAAACCATTACAGCACCAATCCGTCATATAACCCAATGAATGCAGGTATTCACGAATTTGTAATCCATTACCCTCATCGTCTTCCGCCAACAAAATTCGAAAATCCTTAGGATTTTTATACAATTTTAAGCCAGACTCGATAGGGGATGATTTTTTCAAGCCCACCATATTAGAAGACTTGGCGTTACTGATTGTAATCATACTCACACATGATTGATTTTAGAAAAGAGGAAATAAAATCTCTTTGGGGTGAAAAATTACAATTCGTTAGTTTTGTTTGTTGATTGAGAATCGAGTGAGTAGTGTTTAGTTCATAAAGATGACTGATTAGCTTCATTAGTGATAGTTAAGTGAGTAAGAAGGTAGGGCAAAATTAATATTAACTTTTATAGTGATCTCAAATGACGGATTATTTTTTCAAAAATACGTACTTTGAATTACGCTACTCGGTAGAAATGCCTAATCCTTTATTGCGCATCAATCTAAAATTCTTTTTAGAAACGAAACTATATTACATATATTAAAATTGTATATTTTAAATATTCACAAGTCATTCCAAACAGGATTTAGTGTGTAAGTGAATCACTCCGTGTATTTTTCGTTAACATAAAAGAGGTAATTATTTTTCAAAAAATAGAATTTCTTCATAAAGCGTTCGGTTGCAAAAGGCAATAGGACGGATTTTTTAAAAAAATTTACATAACAAAACATTAATCAAATTTGCCTAATTTTTAGGCGTTTACGCTAAATATGAGTTATATTTTAACTTAATTATTTATGAATAATTAACACATTATTATATAAAATATAATTCAAGAATAAGTCCGAAACTTATCAGCAAACACCCGTCTGGGGATGTAAAGTTACTTTCGTTAATCACCGAACCATCCGTTTATTTTGTAATTTTACGGCATCATTGATACATCAACCCGTGGAGGATTTTACCGACTTTATCCAACGCAAATTTCCCAACGATCCGCGTCTGGATTTTTACAAAAAACCCAACTTTCCCGCCACCAAGCTGGGCAAAGTGCTGTCGGGCTATACCAAAATCAGTTCGCCGGCGGATGTGGTGGCTTTCCATCAATACGGGGGGATGTTCGGTAGCGGTTCAATAGTGTTAACAAAAACGCATTGTTTTTACGAAAAAGGCAATTTTCCGCTTGAAGACGTGAAAAGTGCTACCCAACAGGACAGCAAAGTCAACGTTTTTGTTAATCAAGGGGGCACCCCGATTCCGCACACCTTAAAGACTGAAAACGAGCAAGCGGCAAAACTACTCACCGATTTTTTCGATGATATTCCCTATCTGCCTAAGACTGAAGCCATCATGCAACCCGTTTTGCAACTGAGCGAGGCACTGAATAAAGATTCGATCCAATGGGTGGAACTTAAAGAAGAAGTCTTGCGTACCATAGACCAACTCAATCAACTCTTTCAGGACGGTAAGATATCCCTTACCGAATATGAAAGTACCAAACTTGACCTGCTTTCCCGCATATAACCCATGAATGGTATTGTAGCCATCGTCGGCAGACCTAACGTAGGAAAATCTACCTTATTTAACCGCTTAATCGAACAGCGAAAGTCTATTGTTCACGATGAACCTGGCGTTACCCGTGATCGTATTTTCGGTACTTGTGAATGGAATGGGCATCGTTTCATCATCATTGATACCGGAGGATATATTCCAGAATCCTCAGATGTTTTTGCCGCCGCTATTCGGGAACAGGTAGAAATCGCCTTAGATCAGGCTGATATTGTGCTGTTTGTGGTAGATGTGAAGGAAGGATTGAATGCTTCTGATTATGATATTGCGGACATTATCCGCCGGCACAAGAAGAAAAACGTCATCGTCGTCGCCAACAAAGTTGATAATTATCAGCGCGATTTACTGGCAGGAGAGTTTTACGCGCTTGGGATCGAACAGATGTTTAGCATTTCGGGGATGAATGGTCTCGGTACAGGCGACCTGATGGATGCCGTCGTAGAGATGCTTCCCGAAGATCATTTGGAGGAAGCTATTGACCCCAATATCCCGAAAGTTGCCATCGTCGGGAAACCAAACGTCGGCAAGTCTTCATTGGTCAATGCCCTTTTAGGTAGAACGGTTAATATCGTTACCCCCATTGCGGGAACGACACGGGACAGCCTCTACACCAAATACAACGCTTTCGGTTTTGATTATTATCTGGTGGACACTGCGGGGCTTCGTAAAAGAGCCAAAGTCCATGATAATGTTGAATTTTTCTCTACCATTCGCACCGTTCGGGCTATCGAGGAATGTGATATAGCCATTCTGATGCTTGATGCCAACGATGGTATTTTAGCTCAAGACCTGCACATCCTTTCATTAATCGTTAAGTTCCGAAAGGGCTTGGTTATCTTAGTAAACAAGTGGGATACAGTAGAAAAAACACCTAACTTCGATAAAGAATTCAAGGAAGTGATCCAAGATAAGATCAAACCTTTGGTGCATGTGCCGATTATTTTTGTTTCCGCAACCGAAAAGCTACGTATTTTCAAGGCGATGGAAGCCGTCAACTTAGTTTACAAAGAGAAATCCAAGCATATACCGACCCGAGAACTAAACGAAAAGATATTACCCTACGTAACCAAAACCCCACCTCAAGGCGCACGGGGCAAGATCGTACGTATCAAACATTTACAACAAGTGCAGTCTCACAGTCCGGCTTTTGTGGTTTTTGCTACGCATCCTAAGCTGATTTCGGTGTCTTACCGCCGTTTTCTAAAAAAAGCCCTCTACCACGAATTTGGTTTCTGGGGCTGGAATCTGGGCTTGAAATTCAAAGAAACTTAATCCCATGAACTACCTCTTTTTCATCATAAAGGCAGGTTTATTGCTTGTTTTGCTGTCTGCATTTTCCTGCAAAAACAGTAATTCTTCATCCGATTCCGGTACAGAAACCGATACTGTTGCATCTGTTCCGGATGTTATTCGTCCCGAATTTAGTGCGGATAGTGCTTACAGTTACGTAGCAAAACAAGTATCGTTCGGTCCCCGTGTACCCAATACACCTGCCCATCAAAAATGTGCCGACTATTTCGTCGCTTTTTTTAAGGCACAGGGCGCAGAGGTAACTGTTCAGGAGGCAAAAGTCAAAGATCATTTAAGTAATACGCTGAATATCAAGAACATTATCGCCTCCTACAACCCGCAGGCAACTAAGCGAATCATGCTTTCGGCGCATTGGGATTCACGTCCCCGTGCTGATGAAGATTCCGTTCGTATGAATGAACCGATAGACGGTGCAAATGACGGTGCAAGCGGGGTAGGCGTTTTGATGGAAATAGCTCGCCAGCTGAAGAAATCATCGCCAAACGTAGGTGTAGATATTTTCCTATGGGATGCAGAGGATGGTGGCACTTCCGGTAAAAACGACTCATGGTGTTTGGGTTCGCAGTATTGGGCAAATAATCTGCACAAGCCGGGTTATCGTGCGGAATATGGGATCAATTTAGATATGGTTGGTGCTAAAAACGCCACTTTTCCGAAAGAACAGTATTCCCGTATGGTAGCCCCACACATCGTAGAAAAATTATGGCAAACTGGGCATCAGTTGGGACATGGAGCATATTTTATGATGTTTGATTACAATGCTATCACCGATGACCATTATTTCGTCCATAAAATCGCGGGCATCCCTTGTATAGACCTCATCCACTTAAACATCAAGCCGAACGAAGGCTCATTCTTTGAGCATTGGCATACGCACGGTGATAAACTATCAACGATTGACCAAAAAACCCTTCAAGCCGTTGGGGAGACGGTATTAGCAGTTATTCGAGGGGAAAGATAGACTAAAGAATACCCAGTTTTCAGCTGTTTTCAACCAATCTAAATAAATGAATTCCATTTTAAGAATTAGTGTCAATGCTGATTACTCTTTTGAAAATAAAGACGAAGTTATATTCTATTCGATAAGAAATAGAGTAGATAAAACATTAACATTTATAGATCAATCTGGTAAATCAGTTATTGAAATCATTGATAATAGTGATTGGAAAACCTTTGTTGGTGCAAAACTCGTTGCTACCATTTTAGAAACAAGAAATATTGGGAAAATTGATCCAACAGTTACATTCAAACAGTTGATTTCTAATAACAACCACTACGCAAGTTACTTATACCAAGGTAAAGTACTAAAAATAATTTGGCATCGTAATTTTTGTTTCTCAATTTGGGAAGAGCGGGATCAAGTCGCATCAATTTCCCCATATCAACGACAAATTGGAAAGCATCCTCTATTATTTGAAATTAAAATTTCACTCATGTATAATCTTGTAGAACTTATTCCTTTATTGATTTATCCTTTTGAAATATCAGACCTGAGCGAAATAAATGATTTTAATGTATTTGATTTTGGATATGTTAGCTTTGATAAGTTAAAATTTAATTATGATTGGAAACCTGACTAAATGTTATTACTTTAAATGAAAAAAGTGATGCCATTCAATCTTTTAACATCCTGCTCATACTGTTTTGCACCAAATCAAAGAGTTGCCAAGGCTGTAATTTCCGCCATTGGAGTGCATCAAATTGACTGTTCCAATAGAAATAACGACCGATATTATAGTCATTGAAGTCGGCTAAGACGTTTGGGCGGGCTTTGAGTAGGCACATCCAACCCTCATCACTTAACTCTTCGGAAAAGGCTTCGTAATAGTCGTCCCGCTCCAGAAAGACGTTGAAAACGTTTTCGCAAATTAAGATAAATTTATTAATTCCTTCATCCAATAGGTAGGTTAGGCAGTTTTCACACATCAGCTTAAAATCATTTTCAAAGAGGTCGTTCCATTCGCCTAATAATTCGATGATCGCATAACCTGCCTGATAATCAGCATATAGAATCTTTAATAAGATGCTCTCTGATTCAATCGTATCCCAAAGCGGGTGTGCATTAAAGGTATAGATATGCCGGTCATATTCAAACAAGTTGTGTTCTACATGATGAAAAGGTGAGTGTTGATCCGACTCATGGCTGTACAGATGTAACCATCCGTAAAACGGTTCTATGGCTTCAAACATAGCGATTGGTAATTTTACCCGAAGATATGACTAAATTCGCCCTTTGTAAATATTGCAAAATCAGAAGGTTTTATTAAACATGTATGAAATATGTCAGCATTACATTGATGATTTTGATTGTATTGGTGATACTGTACATCATACATTCGGGCAATGATCGCGGTTTGCAAGAATGGAATGATACTCGCCCGCCTTTTAAGCGAGCTGACTTTATCAATCATTTTACATCACAAGGTTATGATGAGGATATAGTTATCTACTTTTATGATTCTGTTATGAGATATATCGGCATAGAAAATTGCAACCTTTGTCCGCAAGATCGGCTTACTGAAGTGTGGCAGATTGATAGCGAAGATTTAGAATTCGGTATTATCCCCGACATTTTCAAAGCCTTATCTATTTCGCTACCTTCCGATAAAGAAATCGAGCAATACAGGACGAAGCATCAAGACATAGTTTGGGATACACCAGAGTTTCTGATTGGAATCCTGCAAGAATTAAGGAATAAAAAATGGAAAAGCGTAGCGTTTTTATAAAATAAATTCAAATATCTGCCAAGAAATTTTCAAATAATTATTTGCACAAAAGAATAAACAACCGGAAATGCATTTGAGGGAATCGTACCCTCCCGAACAACTTGTTTTACCGGAATACGGGCTTGATGCGCGGCGAAGAGTTCGTCCTCTACATCCGAAAGAAATAAAATATGGTCAGCCGGAGCATTAATCATACTAAGTATCTTTTCATACGAAGTCTGTTCTTTCTTTCCACCGACGGAAGTATCAAAATATCCATCCCATAAATGATTGACATCTCCTTTGTTGGTATATTTATAAAAAAGTTTTTGAGCTTCTACCGACCCGGATGAATAAATATACAGCTTTTTACCTTCTTGTTTCCATGCTTCTAGTCGAGGCAAAACGTCCTCGTACAGCAGAGATTTCAACGTACCGTTATCATAACCTTCTTTCCAAATAATCCCTTGCAATTCTTTCAAAGCGAGATGTTTGCGGTCTTCCTTGATCCATTGTAATAACTGATCGATAATTTGATCCAAATTAGCATCAACACCCTGCTCATTGAGTATAGTTTGACGAGTGGACTCAATGCAAGCACTACACGTTGGCTCAATTTGATGTTGTATGACAAAATCAGCTAATCTTTGATATGAATAAGGAAACAATACCTCTTTAACAAAGGATATTGGTGCGGTTGTCCCCTCAATATCAATTAATAAATGAGTAATCATGCCGTTTGCGGAACAGTTGACAATGGGTAGCGTTGATCCGTACCTGTTTCCGTATAATGCGGAATCCAACCCGATGAATCAATAAAAATACGAATGGCTTTAACAAAAGGTTTCTCGCCCATATCAAACCAGTGAGCCGTGTTGGCAGGAACGGAAATCAAATCTCCAGCTTCACAACAAACACAGAAAACGGGTTCATCTCCACCTAAATTAAACCAAAAGTAGCCCTTACCATCCACGAAATAACGCACTTCGTCTTCTGTATGGGTATGTTCCTGTAAAAATTTAGCTTTTAGAGCGTCCAAATTAGGCGTTTCGGGATGAACGACAATCACATCAGCAACCTGATACCCGTTTAATTCCATATAAGGTTTCAACACGTGACCATAAGCATTCAAAACCGTTTCTTGATCTGCATCCGGCGCAAAAGCTATAGATGCTTGCCAGCGATCATGCCAAACGTTTCGCTCTGCCAAATAGGCTTTAATCTGCTCAAAATCAGTGAGCTGAATTTTTTTATCGGGAATAGTCAAAACAGCCATGTCGTTCTAACTCTAAAATACGTTCAAATAAAAATTCAAGGGCTTCTAATTGTCGGTGAGCTTCTTCAATACTTGTTCCCCATACATACAAACCGTGTCCTTCAATCAAGAAACCATAATCTAAGGGATATTCTGCTTGATTTTGTTCCAATTCTTGCGCCATTTGTGCAATATCTTGCGAATTTTTAACGATGGGGATGCGAACGATGATTTCGTGCGTGGTAATACCCCGAAGAGCTTTGAGTAATTCTAAGCCTTTAATGGTTAGTTGTCCGTCTGCTTTTTTGAGGCAAGAAATCACCGTTGTAGCGGGTGCATGCGTATGTAATACACATTGTGCCTGATGGTACAAACGATACAACAAGGTATGGAGCAAAGTCTCTGCCGATGGTTTTCCTTCCGAGATAGCATTTCCCGCTAAATCCACCTGCATAAAGTGATTCGGTTGAAATTTTCCTTTATCAATTCCTGATTGCGAAACGAAAATCACATTTGGATGCTTGGGATTACGATAAGAAAAATTAGAACTGGTTGCCGGAGTCCAGCCTTTAAGATGCAATTCCCGAATGACCTCAACTAAACGAATATTAAGCGGTTGCTCTATCGTTGAGTTATCGCTGAAAGGATGCACGTCTATTTGGTAATTTCGGTACGTAATTTTTTAATTTTAGTATAAATTTTATTAGCTTGATCGTCGCTTAATTCGGTTGCTCCTTCCGGTGTTTGGAAATCTTTTTGTAACTCCACAAACGAATCATGGACTTTTTTCTGCCCGTCATCATTTTTAGTCGTAGCCAAAATTTTAACTAAGTCATCCAACGTCGTCTTGCGCTCCCAAATTTGTTTTTTGATCTCCGGTTTGGGGCTAATCTTCCAATGTTCGCTGGCAAGGTGTGCCGTCTCAATCCATGCACCGGCAAACATAAGCGACTGAACCGATACCTGCTTAGTTTTTTTGAGTTGTTCGGTTAAGGAATCGAAGGTTTCATCAAAAATGCGGTCTAGAGAATCCTGATTATCAGCATTCTCTTTGAGGCGAATTTCTAATTTTTTATCAAATACGTTCCCGATAGCTAATTGATCTGCCAAGCTACGCATTGCACTTAAATACTTGTATGCGATTTCCTTTTTACCGTAAGCGGCTGCATACGATAAATCAGCAGTATATATACCTAATGCCAAAGACTGTTCAGAACGTGTTCGGTAATTGTTGACTTTATTTTCAGCATTAAGGAGGTTTTGTTCATATACCGCTCCTGCTTGTTTAAGGAGTTTCGTACCTTCTCGTGGACTTGGGATACTTACCAAGAGATTAATTACATCTTCGGAAAGTTCGCCGGCATCCATCTCAATATTATCTTCTAAACTTTTGTCTTCTGTCCCGGCTGTCTGATCAGTTTTTTGATTGCAACTGAATACTAACATTCCGGCAAAGAATAATAAAAAAGTATGTTTGAAAACAGATTTCATAAAGTAATCCGCAAAGTGGCTAATAATTATGCAATATTAACAGTATTGGTGGTTTTTCGTCTAAACACACCCAAAACTTGCGCTAAGTTACAGCTTTTTCGATATTAAGTTGATTTGAATCGCTAAATATCTGATTTATCCACATGAATCATAGCTATTCAGAACCCTTTAGGTTCATCATGGGGTTAGTTTCGTAACTTTGTACAATATTCAGTTGGCATATGAACGGCAAACTTCTTCAAAAACTGCACAATCAAGCCCGTAAACGCGATAACGACATCTCGAAACAGCTTAATGATTCGTTTCAGATTGAGAATCCGTTAAAACTCATCCATGAGATGCGGGATATACTCACACGTAGCAAAATTGATCAGATCAAACTCTCCGATTTATTACATCGAGAGATTAGTTTGTTGGAGGATGAAACCCAACGCGCCTTCTTCACCACTGAAAATATCCAACTAATCGCTAAATTTGTACAGGAAATCATCTATACCATGATGGTCTTCAAGCCTGTACCTTTCACTCAGTCTGCAAATCAAGGCATTGAAGCTGAAGCCGAACGGATCAAAGGAAGCGGTTGGCTAATGGTACAAAGAGACGGAAAAAACTATATTGTATTAAAAGGTAGCTTTTTACCGCTCATCAACGAAAAATTCAAAGACCGATTGTTTGAAATCTTAGAGATCGAATTTTGCTTTGAAGAAGTAGTACGATTGGTCAAAAACGAATTAAGTGCTTACGGGTTGCAACTGCTTCATCTTTCCAAAGCCATCTGTAAGAGTTTTTACCCTATTCCCCGCCAGATCATCGAAAACCAGCTTCATTATACGAAACCCGGTCAGTTAACCTTTTTTGACCAACTGATTGATGCCAAAGTGAAAGAAAAGGTTGTCAAAGCCAAAGACGGCGGCGAACTCATCACCGAAGGCATTAAACCCACCGCCTCTGAAGAACGGCTGTTGAAGGCATTGTATAAGATGATTAAGCCGCGTTTGTCTTCCGGTTCATTACAGTACGAAGGGCAAGACAGCATTGGAAAGATCGCTATTTTGACTTTTACACCTACCGAATTGTACGAAGCCTATGAATTGGAAAAACTCCAAAATAAACGCCAGTTAGATTATTCGGGTTCAGATCGGGAGACGGTGCGTAATGCCCTCATCAGTTTATGCGAAAAGAAGTTTCTGATTCGATACTCCAAACCTCTTACCGATGAAAACGGTCAACCCCTCAAACGGAACGGTGAGGTTCGGTATCGTGTCGTGGAAAGCTATACCTCGCTGTATAATATCGTATCTTCGATTGAAGACATTACCTCATCGGAATGGCGCGACAGTTCGATTGTAGAGAAGAAGACGTTGATCCGACTTTACATTAATCCTATTCTGTTGGATCAGATTGATAAGAATTATATCAACTATCCAACTGATATTTTCTCACAAATCAAGCTCGTTTATCGCAAACAGCGCGTACCTGATTACCTCATACAGTTTGTCAATTATTTGATTGATAAATACCACATTCATAAAAAGAACGGCGGCTATCATCACCGTTACCATGAAGTTAACTATGAAACCATAGCCTATGTTACCGGATTAGACGAGTATTACGAGAAAAAACGAAAAAAACGCTTTCAGGACTGCCTAACCAATATGTTCTCGGTTGCGAAGGATATTGGGTTGGCGCACAGTGTCCATACCGAAATCGGCGCGATGGGGCAACTCAAAGCCAAAATCGAATTTAATTTTGAATACTTATAACTTAGTTCATAATATTTTTTAAATAGGTTATTATCGAATCAAATTAACAAAGCCCGTATGGGTAACCTTACCACGCGGTTCTTGTAGAATAGTTACTTTGTAAAGGTAAGTACCGGCTTCGGTAGGTGTATTATTTTGGTTTGTACCTTTCCATCCCGGGTGGTCAGCCCATTCCATATCCGATTTTAATTCGTATATCTTGCCACCGTTTGGCGCGTAAATTTCAAAGGATAACACCTTTGCGGAGTTGATACTGCTATCACTTCCGTTCCAATAAGCCGGCAGGGGGCGAAAAATATCATTGATACCATCACCATTGGGTGTAAAACTATTGGGAAAATAGTATTCTTCTTCCAAAACGCGGATCGTATCCGAAAACGACTTACTGCAAGCATTGTTATCGGCTACTAAGGTAATGAGATATTTGCCCGCAGTAGAAAAAAAGTGAGTAGGATTATCCAACTGCGAATTATTATTCGTACCGCTCTGATAATCACCGAAATCCCAAGAATAGTTGATGCCTCCGATGCTTCTGTTTTGAAATTGTACCAAACGATTAACATAAGGAATGACCTTTTCGGAAACAGAAAAGGAGGGAAGCGGAACGGCAACGACCTCAAAACTAAAATCAGTCAAAGAAGTACAACCCGTTTGAGCATCCAAACACGCAACACAATAGTTATATTCACGGGGTGGTAACCCTTGAATGTTAAGTAAGGAATCTCTTGAAATAAAATTCGGATGATTACTATCGGGAGAACCTTTTTCTAAAATACTCGATGCTTTTTCATTAAACCAAGCCCATTGCCGGCAGGAATTTCGGTTAGTGATCTTTACAAAATTCGGATAATTCGTACAGAATTTATTAGGTGTGCGGTTATTAGGGTCGGTTATTATACTTCGGAGATTCGGTTTAACATAGATTTTAGCCTCCGTTTGGGTTGGACAGTTGATATTTTTAGCTACTCCTTTAACTGTAAAAGTATAAACTGTATCCGCTCGGGTAGGGGTAAAAACCGGTTGAAAACTGTTCGGATAATCTAAACCAGTTGTTGGAGACCAAGAAACGGCTTGTAGGGTATCTACTCCTATGAGTTGCAAAATTTTTCTATCATTAAAACAAATTGTATCGGATTGTACATAGAAAATAGGTTTTTCTTTTTGAAGGAACAAAATGGTTGTATCTACTGATCGGCAGCCAGTCTTAAAATCTTCAAACGCTAAATAAAATACAGCACTATCACTCACTATTTGGACTAATGGAGTTGGAGAAAAGCGTCCTTCAACAATCGGTTGGGTGGAAATCCATTGATACGTACCCGTTCGACCCACTGTATCCGCTTGTAGACGAATACCTACGTCGGGACATACAATTAATTTATCACTTCGTTTAGGAAAAATAATTTCTGCGATTTCGGCATCGGCTACCTTCATCTTTATGCTATAAGTCGAATCACAATTTTTATTACTAATCCGCCAGCGAAGAGTTAATTCCTTATTTCTGTCTGATAATGAAGGAGTAAATGTTGTGTTGGGGAGCTTATCATCCAAAAATTTCCCTGTACTACCTTCAACAGGAAGCCATTTTCCAACTCCTCTGCTAACGAAAGCACTTAGTGGTTCAGTCGAGACAGTTGGGCAAGCATTGATTCGATTTGTATTGATGCCTCCCAATGGTGGTAGGCGGACATTCAAGGTATCTACATATCTTGCAGAATCACAACCGAAATTACCAACCATCCATGCCAACCACACCTTTCCGGTATCTAAAGGTGATGAACGATAGACTGCATTAGGGTTGGCAACCGAAGAAAAAGCACCTTTTCCATTGGTAGTCCAGCGACCGATGCCTAATTGCGTGCGCGCTGAGAGATTAGGCGTAACTTCTCCGGCACAAATCGAACGGTTAAAAGTGATCCGAAACGAACCCGACGGAGATAAATCCACCCGAACAAATACGCTGATAGTAGTATCTCGGCAACTACCGCTCATGGCTACTGCTCGGTAGAATCGGCTAGCAGTTAATAATGGCGATGAGTACGTAGACTGTTGGGGAAAGCGGTCTAAACGGTCATTTACCCAAAAAAAACGCGGATTTTCAGAGTACTGCCATAAAATAGAATCCGCTTTTAGGGTATCTAAGGCTAAACGAATGACCTGCCCCGAACAGGTACGCGGAAACTTATTCACCCATGATCCGGCAATAGCAGGACAGCTATTTTTTCGGATAATGAGCGTATCAAATACTTTATTGAAGGGGCTTTGAAAAGCTGTCAATTCGACGATCAATGTATCAACACCTTTGCCTGCAAAGCCTACGTTAACTTGCTGACGATTTATTTCTCCATTGATGCTTACATTGGGAGATTTATTCACCCGCCAACGGATACCAAAACGTTCGGCATGAATAACCTCAAAATTAAGTATTTTAGGCGTTTGAATAATGGTTGATCCAATAATACGAGGCTTCGGAACTTGGGCAAACACGCTGATATTCAACAACATACCGATCAGAAGCATCATGCCCCAACAATAGGCTTTGATAAAAATTATCGGTGTGATGTTAAACGGATTCATTTGCTCAAAAAGCATTAAACTACATCACTGGCTTGCAATTTTTCGGCGTTTTCGTGCATTCTCAGGGCTTCAATAATGGGCAATAGGTCGCCATCCATGATTGCGGGCAGATTATAGAGCGTTAAGCCGATGCGGTGATCGGTTACACGGCTTTGGGGATAATTATAAGTCCTGATCTTGGCACTACGATCACCAGTAGAAACCATAGATTTACGCATCGCCGCCTGTTCACTCTGCCTCTTGGCGTTTTCCAAATCATATAAACGAGCTTTCAAAATCTTGATAGCCAGCTCATAATTCTTGATTTGGGAACGTTCATTTTGCATGGAAACCACAACACCCGTAGGAATATGCGTCAATCTTACCGCCGAATAAGTGGTATTAACTGACTGACCACCAGCACCTTGGGAGCAAAAAGTCTCCTTTTTGATGTCATTATCATTCAAAACGATGTCAAATTCTTCCGGTTCAGGCAGGACGGCTACCGTCGCGGCGGAGGTATGCACCCTACCCTGCGTTTCGGTATCCGGTACGCGCTGAACACGATGCACCCCGGACTCAAACTTTAACGTACCGTAACAGTCTGTACCCGCAATGGAGACACTTATCTCCTTATAACCACCCACTGTACCCTCATGGAAGTCCGTAATTTCAAATTTAAAGTTATTTTTTTCACAAAAACGCTGATACATTCGAAGTAAATCTCCTGCAAAAATGCTGGCTTCATCGCCTCCGGTACCGGCACGTATCTCCAAAATAACATTTTTTCTGTCTTCGGGGTCTTTGGGGATCAAAAGTTGCTTCAGTTCGGCTTCCAAAACCTCCTGTTTGGGTAAAAGTTCGGCTAATTCTTCCTTAGCCATTTCCTTCAATTCGGCATCGGATTCGTAGGTAATGATTTCTTTCGCTCCTTCAATTCCGGCAAGAATATGGCGATATTTATAAAAAGCATTCATTATTTGATCCAATTCTTTGAATTCTTTGCTGAGTTTGGTGGTTTTATCCATATCGGCAAATGTGTTCGGATCAGCTAATTGCTCCTTAACCGTGATGTATCGTCGCTCTATTTCCTGTAATTTGTCTATCATTTCGGGATCAATTCAACCACAAAATTAACTCCTTTTCCCCCTAAGTAGCAAATCATTAAGATAAAATCACAAGCCAAGCCCGTCGAATATAATATAATATTCAAATAAATATTAATAACCAACATATTCCATCCATAGAATGAAGATGCCGAATGTTTCAGGGAAAATATTTTAAATTTTATTAAAATATTGTTTATTAAACGAAAATATGTAACATGTATTTTGGTAATTTCGGATTCATTAATTTATCGTTCTGTTACATTTTGTATTACAACCCACCTCACTCCAGCCAACCATCGGCAAAGAAAGGAAAACAATCCTCTGATTATCAGTAACTTTTAGCGGTTTTT
>Ga0209573_1000999_pt1 | contig 48932 bp, 44 predicted proteins | sample TNRBio252014_DNA_FD_185870 | JGI IMG/M metagenome (GOLD analysis project Ga0209573, IMG submission 185870) | Wastewater treatment Type I Accumulibacter community from EBPR Bioreactor in Madison, WI, USA - TNR Reactor_6/25/2014_ DNA (SPAdes)... | ecosystem: Engineered > Bioreactor > EBPR >... | reverse complement strand
CCGGGCGACAACATCCGGATGCGGATCAGTCTGATCGCCCCGATCGCCATGGACGAAGGACTGCGCTTCGCCATCCGCGAAGGCGGACGGACGGTTGGCGCCGGCGTCGTCGCCAAAATTGTCGAGTAGTTTTCTGAATCTGGCCGGTGGAATTCACCCTTCGTGATTCCACCAGCCTACCCTGTTACAGGCCAGTAGCTCAATTGGCAGAGCAGCGGTCTCCAAAACCGCAGGTTGGGGGTTCGATTCCCTCCTGGCCTGCCATCTTCCCGATGGTATGCCCCGATTCGCCCGCCGCTTTTTTCGGTGGCGCGAACCCGCGCCGGAGCGCGTAAAGCCAGAAACCGCATGAATTCGACCAAGCCCGAACTGCAAGCCCCAAATCGTGCCGACACCTACAAGTTGCTGGCCGCCGGCGCTCTTATTCTGAGCGCGCTGGTTGCCTTTTACGTCTTTGCGAATCATTCGCTGCTGGTGCGCGTCATTGGCTTGCTGGCGGCGGCGGGCGCGGCGGTGGCTATTGCCCTGAAGACTGAAGTGGGTGCGGAAACCCTGGAATTTACGCAGGGCGCCCGCGCTGAATTGCGCAAGGTGGTCTGGCCGACGCGCGCCGAAACCACGCAAACCACGCTGATCGTGATCGCCATGGTCGTGATCATGGGTTTGCTGCTGTGGCTGTTCGATGTCCTGTTGTTATGGCTGGTTCGACTGGTTACCGGCTAGCGGAGCAGCCTATGGCGATGCGATGGTATGTGGTGCAGGCGTATTCCGGTTTTGAACAGCAGGTCAAGCGTTCGCTTCTGGAACGGATCAATCGTGAGGGACTCACGGACCGCTTCGGCCCGGTGCTGGTGCCCACCGAGGAAGTCGTGGAGATGCGCGATGGTCAGAAGCGCAAGAGCGACCGCAAATTCTTCCCCGGTTATGTGCTGGTGCAGATGGAAATGGACAACGAGACCTGGTACTTGGTCCGCAATGTGCCCAAGGTGCTCGGGTTCATCGGGGGCACCAGCGACAAACCGGCGCCGATTTCGGAAAAAGAGGCCCAAGCCATTTTGCAGCGGGTTCAGGACGGTGTGGACAAGCCCCGGCCCAAGGTGCTCTATGAGCCTGGCGAGATGGTGCGCGTCAATGAAGGTCCGTTCAACGATTTCGAGGGCGTAGTCGAGGAAGTCAACTACGAGAAAAGCCGGTTGCGCGTAGGGGTAATGATTTTTGGCCGCACGACGCCGGTGGAACTGGAATTCAGTCAAGTCGATAAAGTATCCCGCTAACCCGCCGGTCGCGGGTTGCGCCGTCCAGTCGTCGGGCGGCCTATTCGGGGAGCCGCAAGGCGCTCGCACCCATCAGGAGTCATCATGGCAAAAAAAGTCACGGCTTACGTCAAATTGCAGGTTGCGGCCGCCAAGGCCAACCCCAGTCCGCCGGTTGGCCCCGCGCTGGGTCAGCATGGCGTGAACATCATGGAGTTCTGCAAAACCTTTAACGCCCAGACTCAGCATCTGGAGCCAGGTTTGCCGATTCCCGTGGTGATCACGGTCTACAGCGACCGCAGTTTCACCTTTATCATGAAGACTCCGCCGGCCTCGGTGCTGCTGCGCAAGGCGCTGGGTCTTGATAAGGGTAGTTCCAATCCCAACACCAAGAAAATTGGCACGATCAGTCGCGCGCAACTGGAAGAGGTTGCTCAGACCAAGATGCCGGATTTGACCGCCGCCAGCCTCGACGCAGCAGTGCGCACCATTGCCGGCAGCGCCCGCTCGATGGGTCTGAACGTGGAGGGGGTGTAAGCCATGGCCAAGCTTTCCAAGCGCCTGCAGGCGATCCGCGCCAAATTGACGCCCGGCAAGTTTTATCCGGTCGAAGAGGCGCTGAACCTGCTCAAGGAACTGTCGAGCGTCAAATTCCGTGAAGCTGTGGATGTTGCGGTCAACCTGGGCGTCGATCCTCGCAAATCCGACCAGGTGGTGCGCAGCGCTACTGTGCTGCCGCACGGCACCGGCAAGACGGTGCGGGTCGCGGTGTTCGCCCAGGGCGCCAACGCTGAAGCCGCCAAGGCGGCGGGCGCCGACGTGGTCGGGTTCGAGGATTTGGCCGATTCAGTCAAGGCGGGTAATCTCGATTTTGACGTGGTCATCGCTTCTCCCGATGCGATGCGGGTGGTCGGCCAGTTGGGCAAGATTCTCGGCCCGCGCGGGCTGATGCCCAATCCCAAGGTCGGCACGGTGACTGCCGACGTGACCGGCGCCATTCGCAATGCCAAGGCCGGTCAGGTCCGCTATCGCACTGACAAGGCTGGCATTATTCACTGCACGATCGGCAAGGTGGATTTTGCCCCCCATCAGTTGCAGGAAAACTTGCAGGCGCTGCTACATGACCTGCAAAAGATCAAGCCTTCGACCTCCAAGGGGGTCTATATCCGCCGCGTGACGGTGTCCACCACCATGGGACCGGGCCTGGCGGTGGATCAGGCCACGCTGTCATTCTGAATCCATGAATCCCAGGCGCTGCTGCCGGGGATAAAACGCACTTTGGGCCGGCCGGTCTTTTCCGGTTAGCGTCAAAGACCGCGGGCGCCGTCAGGCTTAATCGCTCCCGATTCAGCGGGGCGGCCCGCGCAGACGGCACAGCCCTTCCGGATCCTTTCTGGTCAGGCCGCCGTTCCTCTTCTCCACACCGTGGAGGAAAAACCGCGAGGTAACGCAATGAGTCTCAATCTGGCGGAAAAACAGGCTGTGGTGACCGAAGTCGCCAAGGTGGCTGCCAGTGCGCACTCCGCAGTTGCCGCCGAATACCGTGGGCTGAGCGTCACTCAGATCACCCACTTGCGCGTAAAAGCGCGGGAAACCGGCGTCTATCTGCGCGTCGTCAAGAACACCCTGGCGCGGCGCGCCGTGCAGGGGACTGAGTTCGAGTGCCTGCAATCGAGTCTGGTGGGGCCGTTGATTCTGGCGTTCTCCCAGCAGGATCCAGGCGCGGCGGCGCGATTGTTTAAGGAATTTCTCAAGGAAAAAGCGCATGACAAGCTGATCGTCAAGGCGTTGGCGGTTGGCGGCCAAGCGTTTCCAGCCAGTGAGCTGGACCGATTGGCCAGCCTGCCGACCCGCGATCAGGTGATCAGCCTGCTGATGGCTACCCTGCGGGCGCCGCTTGACAAGTTCGCGCAGACCCTCAACGAAATTCCGGGCAAACTGGTGCGCACCCTCGACGCGATCCGGCAGCAGAAAGAAGCTGCCCTTGCGACACAGCCCGATTGATCGAACGTAATTGATAGCGTCCCTATCAGGAGTGAATTGGTAATGGCCGTTTCGAAAGAAGATATTCTGGACACCATCGCTGGCATGACCGTGATGGAAATCGTGGAACTGATTTCTGCGATGGAAGCCAAGTTTGGCGTCACCGCCGCCGCCGCCGTGGCCGCTGCCCCGGTGGCCGTGGCTGCTGCCCCGGTCGAGGAAAAGACCGAGTTCGATGTGGTGATGACCAGTTTTGGCGAGAAGAAGGTCGAGGTGATCAAGGTGGTGCGCTCTCTGACCGGTCTGGGGCTGAAAGAGGCCAAGGATGCGGTGGAGGGCGTACCCTCCACGATCAAGGAAGGCATTTCCAAGACCGAGGCCGAGGACGTCAAAAAGAAGCTGGAAGACGCCGGCGCCAAAGTCGAGATCAAGTAGGCGTCGCACGATCCACCCTTCCCGTAGGATAGCGCTGCGCGGCATCAGCTTGGCTGAGACCGACCTAAACGGGAACGGCTGGCGACCCTTGAGGTCGCCGGCCTTTTTCTGTTGGATCGCGTGGCAGCAGATTGAGGGGTGGGTTACTGGTCGGTCTGTGTGCCTGTTTGTTTCAATCCGCCCCCGCCGTTGCCGCCGGTGGAAATCGGCTCCCGCCCTGGGCTGGTACTTCGAGAGGAATCCCGATGGCTTATACCTTTACTGAAAAGCGCCGTATTCGTAAAGACTTTGGCAAGCGCTCCAGCATCCTCGAGGTGCCTTATCTGCTGGCGATCCAACTGGATTCGTACCGTGAATTTCTGCAAGCCGGGACGCTGCCGGGAGAGCGCCGGGAAACGGGTCTGCACGCCGCCTTCCGCACCGTGTTTCCGATTGTCAGCTATTCGGGCAATGCGCGGTTGGAGTATGTCAGCTACCGGTTGGGCGAACCGGTGTTCGATGTCCGGGAATGCCAGTTGCGCGGGCTGACCTACGCCGCGCCGCTGCGGGTGCGGCTGCGGCTGGTGTTGATGGACAAGGAAGCCGAGGCGGGCGCCCACAAGATCAAGGACATCAAGGAAAACGAAGTCTACATGGGCGAATTGCCGCTGATGACCGACAACGGCACCTTCGTCATCAATGGGACCGAACGAGTCATCGTCTCGCAACTGCACCGTTCGCCCGGCGTGTTTTTCGATCATGACAAGGGTAAAACCCATTCCTCCGGCAAACTGCTGTTTTCGGCGCGCATTATTCCCTATCGCGGCTCGTGGCTGGACTTTGAATTCGATGTCAAGGATATCGTGTACGCGCGCATCGACCGTCGCCGCAAACTGCCGGTCACCATTTTGCTGCGGGCGCTGTTCGAGGAACCTAACCCCAACGATCCTGAGGCGCGCAGCGTCAACGAACGCCTGCTCAGCATCTTTTTCGACACCAACACGGTTCGGGTGGAGGGGGAGCAGTTCTGGCTGGACCTGGCGCCTGAGCGCTTGCAGGGCGAAACCGCCAATTTCGATATTCTCATCAAGGATGAAGTGGTGGTGAAAGCGGGCGCGCGGATCACGGCCCGGCATGTCAGCAAACTGACCACGGCCGGGGTGCAAAGCCTGCCGGTCCCGCGCGAGTATCTGGTGGGCAAAATCCTGGCTCACGACCTGCGCGACCCCGAAACCGGCGAGTTGCTCGCCCAGGCCAACGACGAACTGACGTCGGAAAAGCTGGAAAAGATACAGATTAGCCGCATCAGCGAATTTCAGACGCTCTACGTCAATGACGTCAACCGGGGGCCTTACCTCTCCAATACCCTGCGCGCCGATCCCACCCGCAGTCAATGGGAAGCCCAGGTGGAAATTTACCGGATGATGCGCCCCGGCGAGCCGCCGACCAAGGACGCTGCCCAGCGCCTGTTGCAGGATCTGTTCTTCTCGGTGGATCGCTACGATCTGTCCGAGGTTGGCCGGATGAAGTTCGACAGCCGGGTCAGCCAGCGCCGGGCGCCGATTCCGGGCATCCCCGCCAAGGAGCATGCGCCCGGCGTGTTGTCCATGGAAGATATTCTGGCCGTGCTCAAGGTGCTGATCGATATCCGCAACGGCAACGGCGTGGTGGATGATATCGACCATCTGGGTAATCGGCGGATCCGCTGCGTCGGCGAAATGACCGAAAACGTGTTCCGCATCGGCTTGGTGCGGGTCGAGCGCGCGGTGAAGGAACGGTTGAGTCTGGCTGAAGCCGAGGGTTTGACCCCGCAGGATTTGATCAATGCCAAGCCGGTCGCCGCCGCCATCAAGGAATTCTTCGGCTCCTCGCAGTTGTCGCAATTCATGGATCAGAACAATCCGCTGTCCGAAGTGACCCACAAACGCCGGATTTCGGCGCTGGGGCCGGGCGGTCTGACCCGCGAACGCGCCGGTTTTGAGGTGCGCGATGTGCATGCGACCCACTACGGCCGAGTCTGCCCGATTGAGACTCCGGAAGGGCCGAATATCGGTTTGATCAACTCGCTGGCGGTCTACGCCCGGACCAACGACTACGGTTTTCTGGAGACCCCCTACCGGCGGGTCGAGAATAGCCGGGTTGTTGATCAGATTGACTATCTGTCGGCGATTGAGGAAGGTCAATATGTCATCGCCCAGGCGAACACCACCCTGAATGCCGAGGGCCGGCTGACCGATGAGCTGGTGTCCTGCCGCCATCAAAATGAATTTGCCCTGTTCACCGCCGACCGGGTGCAGTACATGGATGTATCGCCCAAGCAGATCGTGTCGGTGGCGGCGGCGCTGATCCCGTTTCTGGAGCATGACGACGCCAACCGCGCGCTGATGGGTTCCAACATGCAGCGCCAGGCGGTTCCGACGCTGCGCGCCGACAAGCCATTGGTGGGCACCGGCATGGAACGCATCGTGGCCCGTGATTCCGGGGTGTGCGTGATTGCCCGGCGCGGGGGCGTGGTGGATTCGGTCGATGCCGCCCGCATCGTGGTTCGGGTCAATGACGCCGAAACCGAGGCTGGCGAACCGGGCGTGGATATTTACAACCTGACCAAGTACACCCGCTCCAACCAGAACACCTGTATCAACCAGCGCCCGCTGGTGCGGGTCGGTGACACGGTAGAGGGCCAGGACGTACTGGCCGACGGGCCGTCCACCGACATGGGCGAGCTGGCGCTGGGCCAGAATCTGCTGGTCGCCTTCATGCCCTGGAACGGCTACAACTTCGAGGACTCGATCCTGATTTCCGAGCGGGTGGTGCAGGAAGACCGCTTCACCACCATCCATATCGAGGAACTGTCCTGCATCGCCCGCGACACCAAGCTCGGCTCGGAGGAGATCACTGCTGACATTCCCAACGTCGGCGAAACCGCGCTGGCGCGGCTGGACGAGGCCGGCATCGTGTTCATCGGCGCCGAGGTCAAGGCCGGCGATATTCTGGTCGGCAAGGTCACCCCCAAGGGCGAGACCCAGTTGACCCCGGAAGAAAAGCTGCTGCGGGCGATTTTTGGCGAAAAGGCGTCCGACGTGAAGGACACCTCGTTGCGGGTGCCCTCCGGCATGGATGGCACGGTGATTGACGTGCGGGTCTTCACTCGCGATGGGGTGGAAAAGGATTCGCGCGCCCAGCAGATTGAGGAGATGGAGTTGAAGCGGGTGCGCAAGGATCTGAACGATCAGTTACGCATTCTGGAGGACGATCTATACCAGCGCATGGAGCGGATGCTGGCCGATCAGCCCGCTGATGGAGGCCCCAACGGGTTGCGCGGCGGCGATGCGGTCATAGTCGACTACCTGCGCCAACTGCCGCGCGAACGCTGGTTTGAAATCCGGATGCGGGATGATGACCTCAATGATCAATTGGAGAAAATCGCCCGCCAGCTTGAGCAACAGCGCAAGGACTTCGACAAGAGGTTCGAGGAACAGAAGCGCAAGCTGACGCAGGGCGATGATCTCGCGCCTGGCGTGCTGAAAATGGTCAAGGTCTATCTGGCGGTCAAGCGCCGGGTCCAGCCGGGCGACAAGATGGCCGGTCGCCACGGCAACAAGGGTGTGGTCTCGATGATCGTACCGCAGGAGGACATGCCCTATCTGGAGGATGGCGCCCCGGTGGACATCGTGCTCAATCCGCTGGGTGTGCCGTCGCGGATGAACGTCGGCCAGGTGCTGGAAACCCATTTGGGCTGGGCGGCCAAGGGGCTGGGTCTCAAGATCGGCCGCCTGCTGGATGCCCAGGCGCAGATCGGGGACCTGCGCGCGTACCTGGGTGAGGTCTACAACGGGGTGGGTAAGCCGTGTGTGGATCTGGCTCCGCTGGATGACCACGAAATCCTGACGCTGGCGCAAAACCTGCGCGCCGGCGTACCGGTAGCGACCCCGGTATTCGATGGCGCGACCGAGGCCGAGTTGCGCGAGATGCTGCGGCTGGCGGAGTTGCCGGAAAACGGACAGACCACGCTGTTCGATGGCCGCACCGGCGAACCGTTCGACCGCCCGGTCACCGTGGGCTACATGTATATGCTCAAGCTGAACCATCTGGTGGATGACAAGATGCACGCCCGCTCCACCGGGCCGTACAGCCTGGTGACCCAGCAACCGCTGGGCGGCAAGGCGCAGTTCGGCGGGCAGCGCTTCGGTGAGATGGAAGTGTGGGCGCTGGAAGCCTACGGCGCGTCCTACACCTTGCAGGAAATGCTGACGGTCAAGTCCGACGACGTGAATGGGCGCACCAAGGTCTACAAGAACATCGTCGACGGCAATCATCGCATGGAAGCCGGCATGCCCGAATCGTTCAATGTCTTGGTCAAGGAAATTCGCTCGCTGGGTATCAACATCGATCTGGAAAGCGATGTCGCGCCGCCCAAACGCGCCGACTGACGCGCATACGCCAGATCCCGCCACTGGCCGTGGCGCCACAACTCCATTCCGTGGGTGAAATGACGATGAGAGAGCTGCTGAACCCGTTCAAGCTGTTCGATGAGATCGAAGATTTCGACGCCATCCGCATCGGCTTGGCTTCGCCAGAGATGATCCGGGCCTGGAGTCGCGGCGAGGTGAAGAAGCCCGAGACGATCAACTACCGGACGTTCAAGCCGGAGCGCGACGGGCTGTTTTGCGCCAAGATTTTCGGCCCGACCAAGGACTACGAGTGCCTGTGCGGCAAGTACAAGCGCCTCAAGCACCGGGGCGTGGTGTGCGAGAAATGCGGGGTCGAAGTGACCCTGGCCAAGGTGCGGCGCGAGCGGATGGGCCATATCGAGCTGGCCTCGCCGGTGGCGCACATCTGGTTTCTGAAATCGCTGCCCTCGCGCATCGGCCTGTTGCTGGACATGACCCTGCGCGACATCGAGCGGGTGCTGTACTTCGAATCCTACGTGGTCATCGATTCCGGTACGTCGACGCCGCTGGAAAAAGGTCAGATGCTGAGCGATGAGCAGTATCTGGATGCGGTCGAGCAGTATGGCGATGACTTCGACGCCCGGATGGGGGCCGAGGCCATTTACGAACTGCTGCATGGCCTGGAATTGAAGAGCCTGGTGGGCAAGCTGCGGCAGGAGATTCTCGATTGCACTTCGGACACCAAGCTCAAGCGGCTGTCGAAGCGGCTGAAGCTGGTGGAATCGTTCCTGTTTTCCGGCAACAAACCGGAGTGGATGGTGCTCACCGTACTGCCGGTGCTGCCGCCTGATCTGCGGCCACTGGTGCCGCTGGACGGTGGGCGCTTCGCCACCTCCGACCTGAACGATCTCTACCGGCGAGTCATTAACCGCAATAATCGGCTCAAGCGACTGCTGGACCTCTCGGCCCCGGACATCATTGTCCGCAACGAGAAGCGGATGTTGCAGGAGGCGGTGGATTCGCTGCTGGACAACGGGCGGCGCGGGCGGGCCATTACCGGCAGCAACAAGCGGCCGCTCAAGTCGCTGGCCGACATGATCAAGGGCAAGCAGGGCCGGTTCCGCCAGAATCTGCTGGGCAAGCGGGTGGACTATTCAGGCCGCTCGGTGATCGTGGTCGGCCCGACCCTGCGTCTGCATCAGTGCGGGCTGCCGAAGAAAATGGCGCTGGAGCTGTTCAAGCCGTTCATCTTCAGCAAGCTGCAATACCGGGACATGGCCACCACCATCAAGGCGGCCAAGAAAATGGTCGAGCGCGAGGAGCCGGCGGTCTGGGATATTCTGGAGGAAGTGATCCGCGAGCATCCGGTGATGCTCAATCGTGCGCCCACCTTGCACCGCCTTGGCATCCAGGCTTTTGAACCGGTGCTGATCGAAGGCAAGGCGATTCAACTGCATCCCCTGGTCTGCACGGCGTTCAATGCTGACTTCGACGGCGACCAGATGGCGGTGCATGTCCCGCTGTCGATTGAAGCGCAACTGGAAGCGCGGGCGCTGATGATGTCCACCAACAACATCCTCAGCCCGGCCAACGGCGAACCGATCATCGTGCCCTCGCAGGATGTGGTGCTCGGCCTGTACTACCTGACCCGCGAGCGGATCAACGCCCGGGGCGAAGACATGGTGTTCGCCAACCTCAAGGAGATCCACCGGGCCTACGAGAGCCGGCAGGTGGAATTGCATGCCCGGATCGAAGTGCGCCTGCCGCACCAGGAATCGGACGCGGCGGGGTCGATCCGCACGGTGCTCAAGCGCGTCAAGACCACGGTCGGTCGAGCGCTGCTGTCCGAGATTTTGCCCCAGGGTCTACCGTTTAGCCTGATCAATCAGGTGCTGAAAAAAAAGACCGTTTCCCAGTTGATCAACGAATGCTACCGGCGGCTGGGCTTGAAGGACACCGTCATCTTCGCCGATCAGTTGATGTATACCGGTTTTCATTACGCCACCCGTTCCGGCGCTTCCATCGGTTTCGAGGATTTCCAGATTCCCGCCAAGAAAACCGAGTTGCTGGAGAAAGCCGAACAGGAAGTCAAGGAAATCGACGGGCAGTACACCAATGGCCTGGTCACCAAGGGCGAGCGCTACAACAAGGTGGTGGACATCTGGTCGCGTACCAACGACCAGGTTGCTAAAGCGATGATGGACAATCTGGGCGCCGAGCGGGTTCGTAACCGCGAGGGACAGGAGGTCAAGCAGACCTCGTTCAACGCAGTGTTCATGATGGCCGACTCCGGGGCGCGCGGTTCGGCGGCGCAAATTCGCCAGTTGGCGGGGATGCGCGGGCTGATGGCCAAGCCGGACGGCTCGATCATCGAAACGCCGATCAAGGCCAACTTCCGCGAGGGGCTGAGCGTACTGGAGTACTTCATCTCCACCCACGGCGCCCGCAAGGGCCTGGCGGACACCGCGCTGAAAACCGCCAACTCCGGCTACCTGACCCGGCGACTGGTGGACGTGGCCCAGGATATGGTGGTCACCGAACCCGATTGCGGTTCCCAGGATGGGGTGTGGATGACGCCGGTGGTCGAGGAAGGCGACATCAAGGAACCGCTGCGCGACCGGGTGCTGGGTCGGGTGGTGGCGCGTGACGTGTTTGCGCCGGGCGGCGACGATGTTGCCATCCCCGCCGGCACCCTGCTGGACGAGGCTTGGGTGGCGACGCTGGATGCGTTGCACATCGACCGGATTCTGGTGCGTTCCGCCATCACCTGCCGGACCCGTTACGGGGTCTGCGCTGCCTGCTATGGGCGTGATCTGGCGCGCGGTCACCGGGTCAACATCGGCGAGGCCGTCGGTGTGATCGCCGCCCAGTCCATCGGTGAGCCGGGCACCCAGTTGACCATGCGCACCTTCCACATTGGCGGTGCGGCTTCTCGCACCACCGTGGTCAACAGCGTGCAAATCAAATCCCGGGGCATTCTGCGGCTGCACAAGATGAAAGTGGTGCAGCGCCGGGATGGCCACTGGGTAGCGGTGTCGCGTTCCGGCGAAATCACCCTGCTGGACGAGCAGGGCCGCGAGCGGGAGCGCTACAAGGTGCCCTACGGCGCGGAACTGTCGGCCGAGGATAACAGCCAGGTGGAAGCGGGCCAGGTGATTGCCCGCTGGGATCCCTACACCCACCCGATCGTGACCGAAGTGGCTGGTTTTGTCCGCTTCGCCGAGTTCGAAGAAGGCATCACCGTTCAGCGCCACGCCGACGAGATGACCGGGTTGTCCAGTCTGGTGGTGATGGATCCCAAGCAGCGCGGTCCCCAGGGCAAGGACAAGCGGCCGCTGGTGCGCCTGGTCGATGAATATCATAACGATCTGTTCATTCCCGGCACCAGCACTCTGGCGCAATACCCGCTGCCGACTGGAGCCATCGTCAATCTGGCTAATGGCGCCGAGGTAGCGGTGGGCGATGTCATCGCCCGTATTCCGCAGGAATCCTCCAAGACTCGCGATATTACCGGCGGTCTGCCGCGCGTCGCCGATCTGTTCGAGGCGCGCAAGCCCAAGGAACCGGCGATTCTGGCCGAGAAGTCGGGCATCATCGAGTTTGGCAAGGAAACCAAGGGTAAGCAGCGCCTGGTGATTCGCGACAAGGGCGGCGAGGTTCTCTACGAAGAACTGATCCCGAAGTGGCGGCATGTTGGGGTATTCGACGGCGAACATGTCGAACAGGGGGAAATGATCGCCGACGGCGAACCGAACCCGCACGACATTCTGCGCTTGCTGGGGGTGCAGGAACTGGCCGCCTATCTGGTCAAGGAAATCCAGGATGTCTACCGGGTGCAGGGCGTGAAGATCAACGACAAGCACATCGAGGTGATCATTCGCCAGATGCTGCGCAAGGTTGAGATCACTAGTCCCGGCGATACGCCGTTTATTCCCGGCGAACAGATCGAACGCCCCCGGGTCATGGAAGAAAACGACCGGGCCAGCACCGAAAACCGGATGCCGGCGCTGTGGCAGCCGCTGTTGCTGGGCATCACCAAAGCCTCGCTGGCCACCGAGTCGTTCATTTCCGCCGCCTCGTTCCAGGAAACTACCCGGGTATTGACCGAAGCGGCGGTGCGTGGTCTACGCGATGATCTGCGCGGTCTGAAGGAAAATGTCATCGTCGGTCGGCTGATCCCCGCCGGCACTGGGCTGGCCTATCACCTGCAACGGCGGCAGGACTGGGTGCCCAGCCGGCCAGCGAGCAGCGCTGGGCATGTGTTTGAGAGCAGCGAATCCGAAGCCAAGGTGATCGCTGCTGAAGACAAGAGCGACGAGGACAGCGAGGATTTAGTGGCCAAGGAATGAAGAACTCACGAGGTCATCGCTGGAGTTTTTAAGGCTAAGGTGGGGAGCACGCGGTGCGCCCCGCCTTTTTTCTTTGCATCTCACCCGCTTTGCCATTGCCATGTCCGTCCTGTTGGAAACCCGCAACCTGATCAAGCATTTTCGCGGCGTGAACGCGGTCAACGGCATCGATCTCGCATTGCCCGCCGGTCGCTGTCTCGGCCTGCTCGGCCCCAACGGCGCCGGCAAAACCACCACGGTCGAGATGCTGGAAGGCATTCAGGAACCCACCAGCGGTCTCATCCGCTACCGGGGCGAGCCGCTGGGTCCCCGGTTCCACCAGGATATCGGCATCATGTTTCAATCCACGGCCTTGCAGGATCATGTGACTGGCCGGGAAAATTTGCGCATGTTCGGCAGCTTCTACGACCGCACCCTGCCGGTTGCCGAACTGAGCGAAGCCTGCGCGCTGGGCGAGTTTATCGACCGCGATACCCGCAAGCTGTCGGGCGGCCAGCGCCAGCGCCTGTTGCTGGCCATCGCCCTGGTCAACGATCCCGAACTGCTGTTTCTGGATGAGCCGACGACCGGTCTCGATCCGCAGGCCCGCCGCAATTTCTGGGAACTAATCCACCGGATCAAGGCGCGCGGCAAGACCCTGTTGCTGACTACGCACTACATGGATGAGGCTTATCATCTATGTGATGCTATCGCCATCATGGACCATGGCCGGATCATCGCCCAAGGCACGCCGCGCGAACTGCTGGCGGCGCATTTCGATGATGTGGTGTTGCAATTGCCGCTGGCGGATCTGCCCGATTCGCTGCCGCCGCTGACGCACACCCTGGTGCGGGGCCGGGATGCAGTGGAAATCTTTACCCGTGATGTCAGCGCCGCCATTCAGGAACTGCTGGCGCGGAACGTCCCGCTGGCCCGGTTGCAAATCCGCCCGCGCACCCTCGAAGACTTGTTTTTGGAGCTGACCGGTCGGGAGTTGCGCACATGAATTTCAAACGCTTCTGGGCGGTGTTCCTGTGTCGCAACTGGGAATTTCTGCGCGACCGTTCCACCCTGACCTGGAACCTGCTGTTTCCAATTTCCCTGATCGCGGGCTTTGCCGTCGCTTTCTCCGGGCCAGGGCTGGATCTGTACAAGGTCGGGGTGCTGGGCGGGGGCAGCGGGGAAGGCGGCGGCGAGTTTTTCCAGACCCGTTATATCCAGTTCATCCCGGTCGCCGACCTGGCCGCCGCCCTGCCCAAGGTGGAGCGTCATCAACTGGATCTGCTGGTGGACCCGGTGGCGCGGCGCTACTGGATCAACGAGGAATCCGCCAAGGGCTATCTTCTGGAGCGGCTCTTGCGAGGCGCAGGGGCAAAAAGCGAGTTCCACAAGCAAACCGTTTCCGGCCAGGTCATCCGCTATGTGGACTGGGTCGCGCCGGGGATTCTGGCGATGAACATGATGTTCAGTTGCCTGTTCGGCGTGGGCTACGTCATTGTCCGCTACCGGAAAAACGGGATGCTGAAGCGGCTCAAGGCCACGCCGCTGACCCCACTGGAATTTCTGTCCGCCCAGGTCGTCTCGCGGCTGTGGCTGATCCTGGCCACGACTGCGCTGGTGTTCGCGGGAACCGACCGGTTTATCGGGTTCCCGATGCACGGTTCCTATCTGGACCTGGGCCTTGTGTTTCTGGTTGGCGCAATCAGTCTGATCAGTCTGGGGCTGATGGTCGCTGCCCGCACCACCAGCGAGGAAGTCGCCGCTGGGGTATTGAACATCCTCAGTTGGCCGATGACGTTTCTATCGGGTGTGTGGTTTTCGCTGGAAGGCGTACATCCGGTACTGCAACAGTGCGCGCAATGGGCGCCATTGACCCACATCGTTGACGCCGCGCGGGCGGTGATGATTGATGGCGCGGGTTTGGCGGCCATCTCCGGTCATCTGCTGGCGCTGACCGGTATGAGCATCGGCTTCATGGTGGTCAGCGCCTGGTTGTTCCGGTGGGAGTGATTCTGGCGCGAAAAAAGCTGCCAACACCTGAAGGCGATTTTGCAGCAATTCCTGGTCTCTTGCTTTGTATTTGCTTTACGTGCTACCGCTGGCGCTGATCGTCTTCATCCTTGTGCGCACTCTGGGAGCGCGCAAATTGACGGAACAGGGAGATCTGCGGTTCAAACTGCTTCCGGCATCATGATGCTGGAGTTGAGCCTGCTGCTGACGGTAGCGCCGGCGCTGCTGGACAGCCTGGCGGTTTCGGCGATCCTGCTGACTGTCGCCCTGGGATTCACCGCCTTCGCGGCGTGGTTGACCCGCGAGAACTGCCGACGGCCAGTGAAGATTCCGTGATCGCTACATGTGCATGTAGAAGCAGTCAGCCGGATCGAAGATAGCCGGGTCAAGCCCAGGGATTCCCAGGACGAATGTTCCTGGTAATGTAGACATAGCGCGAATTCGAGCTTTGCGAACCACCGGCAAACCAGTCCTCCACGATGGAAGCCTGTTGCTCACAATTGTACTGCGCCCATTTCAGACCTGTGGTGTAGTTGTAGGCGGGTGCAACGTCGCCGCCATTGGTAATGGCGCTCAGGGCTTGATGAAACGCGGAATTGAGCACATACCCCAAGGGCACGCCGTGCTGTCCCTGCCAGACATGGGCCAACTCGTGAATCAACAATCGTTTTCGATAGTTGGTGGCTGTCATGTTTACGAAATACGCGCCGACATGGAGCACGTAGTACAAAGGACTCGGCGGACTGGTCCAAGGTCGTCCACCCATGCCCAGATCATCCTGGAGGCGAACTTGAGAATAGAGAATGCTTGTTTGGAAGACACTGTTAGCCAGTATCAATTCGGGTGGGGTCAGCGTCCGAATAGCCATACGTGGTGCTCCTCTGCGTGGAGTAGCGAGGCAGGTCGGATCAGCCCCGATGATGGAAGCGCTTGCCAGTAGACCGCTTAGTTTGTCAGCGGCTGTCCAGCAGAAATTCACGTATGTGCATCAACTCCGGCTTCGTGATTGCTTCCGATAGCCGTTGTCAAATCACGTCCACTTTGGAACCGGCAAATTTGAAATGGTTTCTCAAGCGACGCCTTCAAGTTGGCGATAATCGCTGTCCAGTAGCTGTGATATTACCGGGGTCCCACGCTCCTGCGCGGGACCCCGGTACGCCAAGCGCTACCGGCCAGAATTTATGCGTCAATCCACTAGCGGCGACCCACGCTCAATACTCGTCCAGCCGCGCCAACCGTTCCTGATAGCGGGCTTTGAGGCAGCGTACCTCCGCTCCGCAACTGTCGCGGGCGACCAGCCAGGATCGCTGATCATCGCGCAGTTGAGCAGCCTGGCGCGGCGGCAACTGGTTGAGCAGAGCGCGGTACTGCACTGCCAGATCTTCGTCCATGCGGTTGAGGCTGGGATTGTCGCACACCGTGATTTCGGCGGCGGTCGTTGCGCGGGTGCAGTCAAAACTGGCGGCGGATGCCGCCAGGGGCAGCAGGCTGGCGCTGAATAAAATCAGAGGCAATAGGTTACGCACGGCGGTTTCTCCAGGTGAGGGTTCGCGTATAGGATTACCCGCCGCGCGTTCGGTCGCAAGCCGGGTTGTTGACGAACCGCGCCCTGTTGGATAGGGTCAAACCCGCCATTCGCTCATCCATCAGGAGAACCCCATGTCGTGGCTGCATCGCAACCTTCAGATGCCGCACCCGGACGAGGCGTTGCCGGGCCGGACTACACCCGTGCCCGTTCCGGCGCGGCACGCGGTGAACGATCATCCGCTGCAACCACCTTTCCCCGCCGGTCTGGAACAGGCGCTGTTCGGTCTGGGCTGTTTCTGGGGAGCGGAGCGCAAGTTCTGGACGCAACCGGGGGTGTACAGCACGGCGGTCGGTTATGCCGGCGGTTTCACCCCCCATCCGACCTACGAAGAAGTGTGTAGCGGCCGCACCGGCCATGCGGAAGTGGTGCAGGTGGTGTTTGATCCCGCCGTGATCCGCTACGAGCAGTTGCTCAAGGTCTTCTGGGAATCGCACGATCCCACTCAGGGGATGCGCCAGGGCAACGATGTCGGTACTCAGTACCGCTCCGCGATTTATGTCTACGACGACGCCCAGCGCGCCGCCGCGTTCGCCAGTCACACGGCCTATCAGCAGGCGCTGACCGCTGCCGGTTACGGGCCGATCACCACCGAAATCGCCGCCGCGCCGCCCTTCTATTACGCCGAGGACTATCACCAGCAATATCTGGCCAAGAATCCCGGCGGCTACTGCGGCCTGGGCGGTACCGGCGTGCCGGGTTCATGGGGACGGGTTCCGTCGGATAACCGCAGCGAAGCCCGCGTTTGATCACGCTCCGCCAACTCTCCCTGCAACGCGGCGGCAAGCCGCTGTTCGATAACGTCGCGCTGACTGTGCATCCCGGCTGGAAAGTCGGGGTGATCGGCGCCAACGGCAGCGGTAAATCCACCCTGTTTGCCCTGCTGCGCGACGAACTGCATCCCGACGCCGGCGACCTTGACCGGCCCGCGCGCTGGACCCTGGCCCATGTCGCCCAGGAAACTCCGGCCCTGCCCGATCCCGCGCTGGACTTCGTGCTGGACGGCGATGCTGAATTGCGCCAGATCGAGCGTGACCTGTCCGCCGCCGAGGCCGCCCACGACGGCGCACGCCAGGCGGAGCTGCATGCTCACTTTGACGCCATCGGCGGCTACAGCGCCCGCGCCCGCGCGGGCAAGCTGATGGCCGGTCTCGGGTTCGCCGCCGAGCAACTGGATCAGCCGGTCGCGGAATTCTCCGGCGGCTGGCGGGTGCGGCTGAATCTGGCTCGGGCGCTGATGTGCCGTTCTGATCTGCTGCTGCTCGATGAACCGACCAACCATCTCGATCTCGACGCCGTGCTGTGGCTGGAACAATGGCTGCGCAGCTATCCCGGCACCCTGCTGCTGATTTCCCACGACCGCGACGTGCTCGACAACGTCGCCGATCACATTGCTCACCTCGATCAGCGGCGGATCACGCTGTACCCCGGCAACTACGCTGCTTTCGAGGAACAGCGCGCCGCCCGGCTGGCCCTGCAACAGGCGGCGTATGACAAGCAGCAGCGGGAAATCGCCCATCTGGAAAGCTTCATCACCCGCTTCCGCGCCAAGGCCACCAAGGCCCGCCAGGCGCAAAGCCGGATCAAGGCGCTGGAACGGATGGAGCGAATCGCCGCCGCCCATGTCGATTCGCCCTTCACCTTTGGTTTCGCTGAACCGGGACGGTTGCCCAACCCCCTGCTGAACGTGGAAAAAGTCGCCGCCGGCTATGATGGGCGGCGCATTCTGGAGCAGGTCAATCTGGTGATTGGTCCCGGCGCCCGGCTGGGTCTGCTCGGCCCGAACGGCGCGGGCAAGTCCACGCTGATCAAGCTGCTGGCCGGGTTGCTGCCCCCGCTGGCCGGGCGGATTGAAACCGGTCAGGGGCTGGCTATCGGCTACTTCGCCCAGCACCAACTGGAACAGTTGCGTCCGGACTGGAGTCCGCTGCGGCATTTGCAACATCCCGACGAGCGCGCCAGTGATCAGGAATTGCGCGATTTTCTCGGCGGTTTCGGCTTTGCCGGCGACCGGGCGCTGGATCCCGTCGCTCCGTTCTCCGGCGGCGAAAAAGCCCGGCTGGCGCTGGCCCTGCTGGTTTGGCAACGGCCCAACCTGTTGCTGCTGGACGAGCCGACGAATCATCTCGATCTCGACATGCGCCACGCCCTGACTCTGGCTTTGCAGGATTATCAGGGCGCACTGATCGTGGTTTCCCACGACCGGCATCTGCTGCGCACGGTGACGGATGAATTTCTGCTGGTGGCGGAAGGCCGGGCGCAACCATTCGATGGCGATCTGGACGACTATCGCGACTGGCTGAATGAACAGCAACGCCGACTGAGCCGCGAGACCGGATCCAGCGGCGCCGGGAACGGCAACAGCGCGGTGGAACGGCGTGAGCAAAAGCGCCAGGACGCGGAGCGTCGCCAGCAACTGGCCCTCCAGCGCAAGCCTCTGGAGCAACAAATCCGCAAGATCGAACGGCGCATGGACACGCTGCATCAGGAGCAGAAAACGCTGCATGCCGTTCTCGCCGACCCGGTCAGTTATGAAGAGGCCAACCGGAACCGTCTCAAGGACGGGCTGCTGCGCAAGGGTGAGGTGGATCGAGAACTGGCGGGTCTGGAAACGGAATGGCTGGAGCTTCAGGAAGCGATAGAGGCGCTGACCATCGACTGAGCTTAGCGGCGTAGAGGATCCACCGCTGACCACAGCATGAAGGGAACCCCCCAAATTCCTGAGTGGCTCCCGCCTGGATTGAACCCTCGTCGGCGCTGGTTCAAAATAACCCTACAAATCGAACCAGACTGTTGATCACCCACCGAAGGAGACTGCTGCACATGAGCAAGACTGCTGAAATCCTGGGCGCTAAAGCCGACTATCTGATGGGCCACGTCTGCAAGACCATCGCCAAGGACTCGCTGCATCTGCCAAGCCCCGATTTTGTCGACCGGATCTTTGCCGCTTCCGACCGCAACAACCGCGTGCTCGGCAACCTGCAACGCATGTTCAGTGCTGGCCGGCTGGCCCATACCGGCTTCCTGTCGATCCTGCCGGTCGATCAGGGCATCGAACATTCGGGCGGCGCCAGCTTTGCCAAGAACCCGATCTATTTCGACCCGGAGAACATCGTCAAGCTGGCGATGGAAGGCGGCTGCAACGCGGTGGCCTCGACCTACGGCGTGCTGGGCATGGTGGCGCGCAAGTACGCCCACAAGATCCCGTTCATGGTCAAGATCAACCATAACGAGCTGCTGACCTTCCCCAACAAGGCTGACCAGATCCTGTGGGGCACCATCAAGGAAGCCCACGACATGGGCTGTGCGGCGGTTGGCGCCACCATCTACTTCGGTTCGCCGGAAAGCGGTCGCCAGATCGTTGAAGTGGCCCAGGCGTTCCAGATGGCGCATGAAATGGGCATGGCCACCGTGCTGTGGTGCTATCTGCGCAACAACGCTTTCAAGACTAAGGAAAAGGACTATCACGTTTCCGCCGATCTGACCGGCCAGGCCAACCACCTCGGCGTGACTATCGAAGCCGACATCATCAAGCAGAAACTGCCGGAAAATAACGGTGGCTTCGAAGCCCTGAACATGGGCGGCTCCAGCTACGGCAAGTTCGACAAGAAGATCTACACCGATCTGGCCAGCGACCACCCGATCGACCTGTGCCGCTACCAGATTGCCAATTGCTACATGGGTCGCGCCGGTCTGATCAACTCCGGCGGCGAGTCCAAGGGCGCGGGCGATCTTGAAGCCGCCGTGATAACGGCGGTCGTCAACAAGCGCGCCGGCGGCATGGGTCTGATCTCCGGACGTAAAGCCTTCCAGCGGCCGATGGGCGAGGGCGTGGCCATCCTCAATGCGATTCAGGATGTTTATCTCGATCCGGGCGTGACCGTTGCCTGAGCGCGACTCGTTGTAATAAAAGGCCCCATGTGAGTGGGGCTTTTTGTTCCCCAACGGAAGAGACGAACCCTTCAGAAGAGGCTTCGCCTCCCGTCCATAATACTAAGGAGAACCTCATGTCCGTGGGCCAATATTGCAACCGCCAAGTCGTCACGACTGAGAGAACCACCGAAATCCGCGAGGTCGCGCGGATGATGCGCCACCATCATGTCGGCACCGTAGTGGTGGTAGAGCGTCGCCATGACGGAGACTATCCGGTCGGGATCGTGACCGACCGTGATCTGGTGGTCGAGGTTCTGGCGCAGAATCTTTCCCCCGAGGTCGTTACCGTAGGCGATGTCATGAGCAGCAAACTGTTGACGGCGCGGGAGGAGGATAACTTTTGGCGCACCCTGGACCACATGAGCGCCAAAGGCGTACGGCGGTTGCCCGTTGTGGATGAAAAAGGCGCGCTACTGGGTATTCTGACGGTCGATGATGTCTTGACGGCGCTGGCGGTGGGCCTGTCGGACGTATCCCGTTTGGTGCAGCGGGAAATCGCCAAGGAAGTTCAGCAACGGCAATAAGCCGCTCTCTCCGGGGAGGCGGGCGGCCCGTGGATGATCCGCCCGCCTGGCAAGCCGTTCAGGGTGTGTTGAACTTGATCACGACCAGCGCCGCCAGAGCGATGATCGCAACCAGAATACCGATCAGCACCCGCTGGGACGGGGCGGGAGCCGGCGAGCGTGATTCCACCTGGGCCAGCTTCTGCTGGAGTTCGAGCAAAGCCTGTTGATATTCGCGGGTTTGTTGCTCAGCGGCATCCAGGCGTTGCGCATGATGCTCCAGCACTTGCGGGACCACCGCCGTTTCCAGCGTGGTGACCCGTTGGTGCTGGGCGCTGATTTCACCGTGTAATTCGCGGATGATCGGGTCGAGCTTGCCAAACTGTTCGACCAGCGCCGCCAGACGATGCTCGAAGGCCGCCTGCCGTTCTTGCCCCGCGTGCAGTGCTTCAAGACCCTGGGCCAGTTCTCCCAGCCGTTGTTCCTGCTGCTCCCGCGCGGCGGTCTGCGCATCTCGCTGGGTCTGCAACGCTGCGCTCAGCGCTGCCTGTTCGCTGCTCTGGGCCGCCTGTTGCGCTTCAAGACCCTGGGCCAGTTCTCCCAGCCGTTGTTCCTGCTGGTCCCGCGCGGCAGTTTGCGCGTCCCGCTGGGCCTGCACCGCTGCGCTCAGCGCCGCCTGTTCGCTACTCTGGACCGCCTGTTGCTCTGCAAAGGTCTGGCGGAAGGTGGCGACCTCCTGGCCGAGCGTGGTCAGATCGGCCGCCAGCCGGTCAAACCGCTGATCATGAGCGCCGCCGGCGTCGCGTAAGGCGTCGAGGGTGTGCTGAACCCCCTGAAAGTAAGTGCGGACGGTATCCAGGGCGGTTTCGAGTTCATTGATCGTATTCATAAGGCCTCGGGGGGTTCTGGTTTCGTTATAATCCTGCCAAAGTCCAAGTGTACTGGTTTCCCCAGCCTGATGCTTCTAGGGAGAGCGCAATGCGGATCGGTGTGCCAAAAGAAATTAAAACGCAGGAATATCGGGTCGGCATGACGCCAGCCGGGGTGCATGAAGCGGTGCGGCAGGGTCATGCCGTGCAGGTGGAAACCGGCGCGGGCGCGGGCATCGGTCTGGACGATGCCGCTTATGCCAAAGCCGGGGCGCACATTGCCGGCTCGGCGGAGGCCGTGTTCGCTGAAGCGGAACTGATCGTCAAGGTCAAGGAACCGCAGCCGGTCGAATGCGCGCGGCTGCGGCCCGGCCAGATTCTGTTTACCTATCTGCATCTGGCGCCCGATCCCGTCCAGACCCAGGGTTTGCTGGCGTCCGGCTGCACCGCAGTGGCTTACGAAACCGTGACTGATGCGCACGGCCGCTTGCCTCTGCTGGCGCCGATGAGCGAAGTGGCGGGACGGATGGCGATCCAGGCTGGGGCGCGCTGTCTGGAAAAATCCCAGGGCGGCAGCGGCACCCTGTTGGGCGGGGTGCCGGGCGTGTTGCCGGGTCGGGTGACAATTCTCGGCGGCGGGGTGGTCGGAACCAATGCAGCGCGGATGGCGGTCGGGATGGGCGCGCAGGTGACGGTGCTGGATCGCGCGCTGGAGCGCCTGCGGGAACTGGATGATCTGTTTCAGGGCCGCCTGCTGACCCGTTTTGCGACACTGGAGGCCATCGAGGAGGAAGCGCTGGCGGCGGATCTGATGGTCGGCGCGGTGCTGATTCCCGGCGCCGCAGCCCCGAAACTGATCCCGCGCGTCTGGCTGGCGGCGATGAAACCCGGTTCCGTGCTGGTGGATGTCTCCATCGATCAGGGCGGCTGCTTTGAGACCTCGCGCCCCACGACGCACACCGATCCTATCTATATCGTGGATGGCGTAGTGCATTACTGCGTGGCGAACATGCCGGGCGCGGTGGCGCGTACCTCGACGTTCGCGCTGAACAACGCCACTCTGCCCTATGTGTTGCAACTGGCCGACCGGGGCTTGGCGGCGCTGCGCGATGATCCGCATCTGCGCGCCGGTCTGAATGTCCATCAGGGGCGGATTACCTATCCCGCGGTCGCTGATGCCCTCGGCTATGACGGTCTGGCGCCCGAGGTCGCGCTGGCCGGTTGACGTGCGGAGGCGGACAGCGGCCCGATCACCCTGACTTTTCCCTTTTCGCCCATGCGGCGCGGATGATGGCAGCGATGCAGGAACTCAATCCCTATTTCAATCAGATTAGCGACTTGCAGGGGCGCTGCGCGTCTCTGAGGGGGTATCTTTGACTTCGAGCTCAAGCGCGAGCGGCTGGATGAAGTCAATCGGGAGCTACAGCAACCGAATATCTGGAACGACCCGGAACGCGCGCAGGCGCTGGGCAGGGAACGCGCGCAACTGGAAGCGGTGGTCAACCGCCTGGAAAGTCTCGACCGGGGCTTGAACGAAGTAGCCGAGCTGCTGACCCTGGCGGGCGAGGAGAATGACGAGGCGGCGGTCGCCGAGGTATTGCGGGACCTGGAAGCGCATGACCGGGTGGTGGCGGATCTGGAATTTCAGCGGATGTTTTCCGGCGAACTGGACGCCAGCAACGCCTTTCTCGACATTCAGGCCGGTTCCGGCGGCACCGAGGCGCAGGATTGGGCCGAGATGTTACTGCGGATGTATCTACGCTGGGGGGAACGGCGCGGGTTTAAAACCGAATTGCTGGAAGTGTCGCCGGGCGAAGTGGCGGGCATCAAGAGCGCCAGCGTCCGGTTTGAAGGCAGCTACGCCTTTGGCTGGCTGCGCACCGAAATTGGCGTTCATCGGCTGGTGCGCAAATCGCCGTTTGATTCCGGCAATCGCCGTCATACCTCTTTCGCCGCCGTGTTTGTTTCGCCGGAAATTGATGACAGCATCGAGGTGGATATTAACCCGGCGGATTTGCGCGTCGATGTCTACCGCGCCTCTGGAGCGGGCGGCCAGCATGTCAACCGCACGGAATCCGCGGTGCGCATCACCCATTTGCCCACCAACATCGTCGTGCAGTGTCAAAACGACCGCTCGCAGCACAAGAACCGTTCTACCGCCATGAAACAACTGAAAGCCAAGCTGTATGAGCTGGAGATTCAGAAGCGCAACGCCAAGGCGCAGGCGCTGGAGGACACGAAATCGGACATCGGCTGGGGCAGTCAGATTCGCTCCTATGTTCTGGATCAGTCGCGCATCAAGGATTTACGCACCGGCGTCGAAACCGCTAATACCCAAGGGGTGCTGGACGGGGATCTGGATGAATTTATCGAGGCCAGCTTGAAGAGCGGGCTATAGGATAGATAAGCACTGATATGCGAAAAACCGGTTTGGAGTCATTCCACTATAATGGTGAGCCATTGCCTGTTACATTGCTTGATTTTTGGCAATGGTTTGGCTCCGATGTGCTGAGCAATGCGCTTCGTGGTGTTCTGGCTGAATTTATCGTTGCTTGTGATCTGGGTTGTTCTAACTCAGTGCGTCAAGAGTGGAGTGTGTATGATCTGAAAACGCTGATGGGTTTTAAGGTGGAAGTTAAATCAGCGGCTTATCTACAAAATTGGCGTCAAAAGAAACCTTCTCCAATTCGTTTTGGTATAGCGCCAACATATGAGCAATTGAATACGGAGGAGGGTTGCTGGAAGCAGAGTAATGTATTGAAACGTCAAGCGGATGTATATGTGTTTTGCGTACTGTCGCATCAGGATAGAGAAACAATTGATCCCCTCAATTTAGCGCAATGGGATTTTTATATACTACCCGTAGAAATTATTAACGAACGTGCGGAGAAGCAGAAGTCTATTTCCTTGTCTGCCCTAATCAAATTGGAACCGAAGCAGGTTAGGTATGGGGGAATCGCCAGAGCGATTGATCATCTGATGAATACGGAAAAAATATGAATGAAATAACCGAAGCAGCCGAAGAATTCCTTGACGAAAATAAACTGATCGCCCTGCGCCGCCAGAAACTTCAGGACTTGCGCCAGCGTGGTCATGCGTATCCCACGGATTTCCGCCGGAATGCATTAGCGGCGCAGTTGCACACGGCTTACGACGACAAGGATCCTGCCACGCTGGAAACCCAATCCTGTCGGGTCCGCGTCGCCGGGCGGATGCTGGCCAAACGGGTGATGGGCAAGGCCAGTTTCGTGAAATTGCGCGACATGTCGGGCGATATCCAACTGTTCATTCAGAAGAATGCCCTGCCGGATGGGTGTTATGAAGAATTCAAGGACTGGGATTTGGGCGACATTCTCGGTGCGGAAGGCGCGATGTTTAAAACCAGGACCGGTGAGCTGTCGATCAAGGTGGATACGCTCCGCCTGCTAACCAAAGCCCTGCGTCCGCTGCCGGAAAAGTTCCATGGACTGGCTGATCAGGAAATGCGCTATCGCCAGCGCTATGTGGACCTGATCATGAATGAATCCACTCGCGCCCTGTTTCAGTTGCGTTCAGCGATGATTGCCCAGATTCGCACTTTTTTTAATCAGCGCGACTTTCTGGAAGTGGAAACGCCGATGATGCAACCTATCCCTGGCGGCGCGGCGGCCCGACCCTTTATCACTCACCATAATGCGCTGGATATGCAGCTCTATCTGCGCATCGCCCCGGAACTTTATTTAAAGCGGCTGGTGGTGGGTGGATTTGAGAAGGTCTACGAAATCAACCGCAATTTCCGTAACGAAGGCTTGTCCACTCGCCACAATCCTGAATTCACCATGCTGGAATTCTATCAGGCGTATGCGGACTATCGCGACCTGATGGATTTAAGCGAAGAACTGCTGCGCGGCATGGCGCAGACCCTGCTGGGCGATACCCGGATTCACTATCAGGGTGAAACCTACGATTTCGGCCAGCCGTTTCGACGCATGACCGTCAAGGAAGCGGTATTACATTTCAATCCCGCATTCGATGCGGCAAGACTGGAAACGGTCGAATCCGCCCGACAACTGGCTGAAGAATTGGGGATCAAAATTCAGCCTGATTACGGTCTGGGCCGGATACAACTGGAACTGTTCGAGCAGACCGTCGAGCATCAATTGCGCGATCCCACGTTTATCACCGCCTATCCGACCGAAGTTTCGCCGCTGGCCCGCCGCAATGAGGTGGACCCCACGATTACCGACCGGTTTGAATTGTTTATTGGCGGACGGGAAATCGCCAATGGTTTTTCCGAGCTGAATGATCCTGAAGATCAGGCGGAGCGTTTCCGCAAGCAGGCTGAAGCGAAAGCCGCTGGCGATGTCGAAGCCATGCACTATGACGCCGATTACATCCGGGCGCTGGAATACGGTCTGCCGCCAACCGCGGGGGAAGGCATCGGGATTGACCGACTGGTGATGCTGTTCGCCGATGCGCCCTCGATCCGGGATGTGTTGCTGTTCCCGCACCTGCGGCCGGAGTGACCCGCCGGCGGCCATCGAACGGTCAGGGCGCTTGCCCGCGCGTGACGGGTGCAGGCGACAGGTTGGCGATAGCGCTGCGCATCGGCACGATAGCGCCGTGTTCCAGGCAGTGGGCGCGAACCTGCCCACGCAGCGCGACTACGGGCCGCTTGCAGTGTGGGCAAACGGTATGGATTTGTGGTGAGTGAGTCATGAGGCGGTGTCCTCCGGTTGCAGTCTCAGTGATCCTTTTTGACCACAGTCGGCAGAATTGGTTTGTGCGGTGCAGCAAATTTTGTTGCACAAATAGCAAATTGTTTTATAAAAACAACGGAAGGGTTTGCGAAAAAGTCAGGCTGAAACCGGATTCACGCGGTTTGGTCACGCATTGTGTTTTGATTGCTGCGCCTGCCGGGCTTCAGTGATCGCCGCCAAGCGTTCCTGACGCAGCGCCTCAGCCAGCGCCAGGCCGGTTAGACCTTGTTCCAGCAGGGGCCGCACGGAAACGCTCGCCGCCGCCCGGTGTATCTGACGCAAGAAATCGGCCTGCGGATAGGCGCGCGCTTCCAGTCCCGCCCGGCCTCGGGCGTCCGCTTCACAGGCCACCAGAAACTGCTCGAATCGTTGCGGCTTGCGCAACGCATCCAGCCCCTGCAAGAGATTCAGCAGGGTTTTCGGTCGCAACTCCAGCGCCCGGTGGGCATGAGTGTGATAGCGGGCGGTCAGCACCCCCAGTTCCCGGTACATATTGGGAATCCGCAGGCGCTGGCAGAAGGTCCGTACTTCATCCGCCCCGCGCGATTCGTGATCGAGATGGCGGGGCCATTCCTGGCGCGGCGTGGCGCCCTTGCCCAGATCGTGAACCAGCACCGCGAACCGGGTCACTCCGTCCGCACCCAGCCGCGCCGCCAGAGTGAGCGCCAGCAGGGTATGAACACCGGTGTCAATTTCGGGATGATGCGCGGGCGGTTGTGGCACGCCGAACAGCCGGTCCAGTTCCGGGAAAATCCGCGCCAGCGCCCCGCATTCGCGCAGCGTTTCGATGAACTGGCCCGGTTCGGGTTCGCCCAAGGCGCGTACCGTCTCCGCCCAGACCCGCTCCGGGACCAGATGGTCGACTTCGCCACTGGCGACCATGGTCCGCATCAACTCCCGCGTCTCGGGCGCTACCCGGAAGCCCAGCGGCGCGTAACGAGCACTGAAGCGGGCCAGCCGCAGAATGCGCACCGGGTCTTCGGCGAAGGCGGGTGAGACATGGCGCAGCCAGCGCTGTTCAAGATCGCGGCGACCGGAGTAGGGGTCGATCAGCCGACCATCGGCGGCGCGGGCCATGGCGTTGATGGTGAGATCGCGGCGGCGCAGGTCGTCTTCCAGAGTCACGTCCGGCGCCGCGTGGACCTGGAACCCGTGATAGCCTGGCGCGGTCTTGCGCTCGGTGCGGGCCAGGGCGTATTCCTCATGGGTGTACGGGTGCAGGAACACGGGAAAATCCTTGCCCACCGGGCGGAAGCCGCGCGCCAGCAGTTCGTCCGGCGTCGCGCCGACGACCACCCAATCGCGCTCCATGACCGGTCGGCCCAGCAGCTCATCACGCACCGCGCCGCCGACCAGATAGATTTCCATGCTGTTTATGCTCATTGAGTTCTGTTTCGCGACGGACATGATGAATCATTACCCGGAATCGCCGGCGCGCATCATTCGTACCGGTGGATAAACCTTAGACGGTTTTGAGAATGATGCGGCGGATTTTCTGGGTACTTGGGTTGATGCTGGGGATCAGTGGGACGCTGGCGGGATGCGCGGATTTGGCCTACTACCGGCAGGCGGCAGGGGGACAGTGGCGTTTGTTGCAAGCCCGTCAGCCGGTGGTGGAGGTGTTGGCGGATCCAGCGACGCCGGCGGAACTGCGCCGCCGCTTGGCGAAGGCGCAGGCGTTGCGGGCTTTCGCCAGCGCCGAACTGGCCCTGCCCGATAATGGCAGTTATCGCGACTATGTCGATTTGCACCGGCCCTGGGTGGTGAAAAACGTGTTTGCCGCGCCGGAACTGAGTCTGGAGCCGCACCGCTGGTGTTTCTGGATCATCGGCTGCCTGAGCTATCGCGGTTATTTCGACGCTGAAGCTGCGCAACAGCTGGCCATCGAACTGCGAGCCGATGACAAGGATGTGTATGTCGCCGACATTTCAGCGTATTCAACCCTGGGCTGGTTTGATGATCCGCTGTTGAGCACCTTTATTCACTGGCCGACCGCCCGGCTGGCCGAGTTGCTGTTTCACGAGCTGGCCCATCAGCAGTTGTATATCGCCGGCGATTCGGCGTTTAACGAGGCGTTCGCCACCGCCGTGGGGCAATTGGGCGCGGAACGCTGGCTGGAACAGCACGGAACAGCCGATGAGGGGGCGGCGTATGCGGCGGAGAGGGAGCGGCGTCAGCGGTTTTTGCACCTGGTAGCGGAAACGCGCGACCTGTTGGCGGCGCTGTATGCTTCGCCACAGTCCGCCGCCGAGCAGCGCGCGGAAAAACAGCGCCTTTTGGAGCAATTGCGCGCGCGTTATCAGGAATTAAAGCACGAATGGGGCGGGTACGCCGGTTATGATCACTGGTTCGCGCAGAATCTGAATAATGCCAAACTGGCGGGCGTCAGCACTTATTACCAGCAGGTTCCGGCGTTTCGGGCGCTCTTTGCGCGCGGGGGGCGCGATTTCGCCGCGTTTTATCGGGCGGCGGCGGTGATCGGTCAATTACCGCCAACGGAGCGGGAAATCCGGCTGCGTCAGGATGAGCTTTTCTAAGCACATAAGTGATTGACATGGCCATTGACACGTTATCAGGAAATAAAATGACGGAAGAGCGAATGCGGGAGCGAGCATGAACTACAAGGATGTTTCGGATGTGCTGAGAACGGCGGCGGTCGGCTGGGTGCGTGATTATGCGCAAAGCATGGGAGCGGCGTTGGCCTTTTACACCATTTTTTCCATTGCCCCGCTTTTGCTGATTGTGATTTCAGTCACGGGTCTTGTCTTCGGTGAAGAAGTCGCTCGTGGCGAAATCTACAGTCAATTGGACGGCATGCTCGGCAGACCGGGGGCGTTGGCGGTGCAGGATCTGATCGAGAGTGCGGGCAAACCGGCCGAAAACATGATGGCTGCGATCTTCGGCGTTGTTCTGCTCTTCATTGGCGCGACATCCGTCTTCGCCGAACTGCAAGATACGCTCGATCGTATCTGGCGGGCGCCGGCAAGAACCAGGAATTCTGGCCTGTGGCGACTGTTGCGCGCTCGACTGCTGTCCTTCGGGATGATTCTTGGAATCGGCTTTCTGTTGATGGTGTCGCTGGCGTTCAGCGCGGGCTTGGCGGCGTTAAGCAAGTACTGGGATCCGCTGTTCAGCGGATGGGGAACTGTGACGAAAATGGTTGAAATCACTCTGGGCATTGTGCTATCGACCGTGGTGTTTGCAATGATCTACAAGACGATGCCGCGAGTGCGGATCGATTGGCGTGATGTCTGGATTGGCGCGATAGTAACTTCACTGCTGTTCATCGCCGGCAAGTTTCTGATCGGCACCTACATCGGAAGGACCGGCATCTCGTCCCGCTTTGGAGCCGCCGCGTCTCTCGTGGTGGTACTGCTTTGGGTTTACTACTCGGCCCAGATCTTCCTGTTTGGCGCAGAATTTACGTGGGCGTACTCCCACAAATTCGGTTCGCGCAAGGGGCAACCCTTACCGGTCGCCGCTACCGTATTTCCTGTAACCCACTGATGTAAAAGTCTCCCGGCCCGAGCCTGCGGCTACGTCCAAGTGTCCCCGGTTACAGAAACAGCCTGATCAACTACAATGAAAAGCTGAATGCGATCGGCGTTGGCATCGCCTTCAATAACCTAGCGCCCATTGAACTCGGCCATTCATCGACGATGAATGCGTCCTGACCTTCCCAACATCAGGATACTGAATGAAAAGGCATCTGTTGCTGGAGCGAACCCGGCGAGGAGTAGTGGTGTGCGCGCTGTGATGATCAGGGGCCTGGGTTTTCTGGGGTTCTGGGTGGTGCTGATTGGTCCTGATCCGGTCGATCTGGCAGCCGGCTTGGTGACCGCCGCCGCCGCAACCTGGGCCAGCCTGCGCCTGTCGCCACCCAACGATGGACGTTTGCGGTACGTCGCGCTGGCCCGGCTGGCGTGGCGCTTTATCCGGCAGTCGATCAGCGGGGGAGTGGATGTAGCCCGGCGCGCGCTCGATCCACGGTTGCCGTTGCGACCCGGCTTCGTCGCCTATCCGGTGTACCTTCCGCCCGGCCCGGCCCGCAACGCCTTTTGCGCCTTCACCAGCGCGCTGCCGGGCACTCTGCCCGCTGGCGTTGACGAACGCGGCGCGCTTGTTTATCACTGCCTGGATGTCGAGCAGCCGGTTGCGGCGCAACTAGCGATGGATGAGGCCCTGTTCATTCGCGCCCTGGGAGAAACCGATGGAGATCGCTGACTTCCTGCTGGCCGTCGCGGTCTTTGTGCTGGCGATGGTCGCTCTGGGACTCATCCGCATCCTGCGCGGCCCCGCCGCCGCTGACCGAATGATGGCGGCGCAACTGTTGGGCGCGGGCGGCATTGCAGCGTTGTTATTGCTGGGCGTCGCGACCGAAGCGGACGCAGCGATTGATGTCGCCCTGGTGCTGGCGCTATTAGCTGCTTTCGCTTCAGTGGCTTTCGTTCAGGGCGCTTCCCGCCCGGACGATGATCCATCCAAGGAAACGCATCGCTCATGAGCTTCGTTCTGGACCTGTTTACGATGGGCGCGGTGTCAGCCGGCGCCTTTTTTTTCCTCGCCGGGACACTCGGGCTGCTGCGCTTTCCCGATCCGCTGACCCGCCTGCACGCGCTGACCAAAGCCGATAACCTCGGTCTGGGTCTGATTGTGGTGGGCCTGCTGCCGCAGGTGGCGTGGCCGTTCGGCGCGTTCAAGCTGATTGCGGTTTGGCTGATGGGCTTGTTCGCAGCGACCACGGTCAGCCAACTGATGGCCCGGGCGGCGCGGGACGGAGGGCCGTCGCCATGACTCTGGCGTTCGCAGTCGATGTCGGTCTGGCCCTGCTGGTGTTGGCGGTGGCCGGCTGGAGTCTGGCGGTGCGCGATGCCTTTGCCGCTGTGATCAGCTTCGTCGCCTATGGGTTGTTGCTGGCGCTGGTTTGGGTGCGTCTCGCCGCGCCGGATGTGGCGCTGACCGAGGCGGCGGTCGGCAGTGGTTTAACCGGTCTGCTGTTGTTGAGCGCGTCGGCGCGTCTGCGCCATGCCGAAACGTCCGCCGCGCCGCCCGGCCCGGCTTTGCAGTGGGCGGCTGGCGCGTTATGTATTTTGGTCACGGCGGGGCTGGCGGCGCTGGTGCTGCTGTTGCCTGAGCCTGCGCCGACGCTGGCCCCGGCGGCGGTCGCGCACCTGCCCGCGACTGGACTCGGCAATCCAGTGACTGGCGTGCTGATGGTCTACCGCGCCATCGACACGTTCCTGGAAGGCGTGGTGTTGTTGCCGGCATTGCTGGGCGTCTGGTCGCTGGCCTCGGACAGTGATTGGGGCGGTGCGCCGATCCTGCGCCATCCGCGCCCGGATGGCGCCCTGACCCTGATAGCCCAGGCGCTGCCGCCGTTTGGAATCATCGTCGGGGTTTATCTGTGCTGGAATAGCGCTGATCACCCCGGCGGGGCGTTTCAGGGCGGCGCGGTGCTGGCCGCCATGTGGGTGCTTATTTTGCTGGCCGGACTGGCCGATGCGCCGCCGATCCGCCGGCGTGGACTGCGCGTGCTGCTGGTAGCGGGCGCCGCCGTACTTTTGGCGGTCGGACTGGCTGGCGTCGAACTGGCCGGGGCGTTTCTGGCCTATCCGGAGCATTACTCCAAACCCCTGATCCTCGCTATTGAAATGGCGCTGGTGCTGTCTATCGCAGTAGCGCTCGCTCTGCTCGTCGCCGGCCCGCCGGTCAGGACTCCATCATGATCAGCACCACCACCCTGTTCGGGTTGAGCAGCGCGGTTTTGATCGGTTTCGGGTTATTCGGCATGATCGTTGATCCCCAGCCGCTGCGTAAAATTCTGGCGTTCAATGTGCTTGGCGGCGGAGTTTTCCTGCTGTTCGGCGTGATTGCCCGGCGCGGCGCGGGGGCCGGACTGGGCGGCGATCCGGTGCCGCAGGCGCTGGTGATTACCGGACTGGTGGTTGCTTTCGCCGCGACCGCTCTGGCGGTGGCGCTGTTGCTGTGTCTGTTCCAGGCCACCGGCCAGACCGCGCTGGACGAAGCGCCCCCACCCGCGCCGAGCGTTGATCCATGATGCAAGACCCCTCGAATCTGCTGGTGCTGGCGCTGATTCTGCCGGTGGCCGGTCTGTTGCTGACGCTGGTGATGGGCGGGCGCTATGCGAGCCGCATCACGCTGCTGCTGGCGCCGGTGGGCCTGGCGGTCGCGGCGGCGCTGGTGGTCAGCGTGGTCCGCGCCGATGACGCGCTGGTTTACTATCTGGGCGGCTGGACTCCGCCGCTGGGCGTGGCGCTGCGTGCTGACGGGCTGTCCGCCATTTTCATCCTGACGACGGTAGTCGTGGTCGGGGCGATTGGAATTTTCGCCCGGGCCGAATTCCGCGTTCCGCCGGGGCAAGTCGAGACCCGCACGTCCCTGACCTTCTGGGCGCTGTTGTTGACCTTGTGGGGCGCGTTGAATCTGGTGTTCCTCAGCAATGATCTGTTCAGCCTGTTTGTCGCGCTGGAATTGCTGACCTTTTCCGCCATTCCCCTGGTTTGTCTCGAAGGCAGCGCCAAAACGCTGGCCGCCGGGCTGCGCTATCTGCTGTTCGCGCTGCTCGGTTCTGTGCTCTATCTGCTGGGCGCGGTGCTGCTCTACGGCGCTTATGGCACGCTGGATATTGGCCTGCTGGCGGAACGGGTGCGCCCCGAACCGGTGGCCTGGGCCGCCGCCGCGTTGATGACCACCGGGCTGATGGCTAAAACCGCGCTGTTCCCGCTGCATTTCTGGCTGCCGCCGGCTCATGCCGGCGCGCCAGCGGCGGCCAGCGCCATCCTGTCCGCTCTGGTCATCAAAGCCTCGCTGTTCCTGATTGTGCGGCTTTGGTTCGATGTGATGCCGGCGCTGATGAATCCGAGCGCGGCGCAGATTTTGGCGGCGCTGGGCGCGGCGGCGATTCTGTTTGGCAGCGTGCTGGCGCTGCGCCAGGCCCGGCTGAAGCTGCTGATCGCCTATTCAACGGTGGCGCAGATCGGTTATTTGTTTCTGATCTTCCCGCTGATCGCCCGCCCGGAATCGGTGGCGTTCGCCGCGCCGGACCTGTCCAGCGCATTGACGGCGACCGTCGTTTCGACCAGCGCCTGGAGCGGCGGGGTTCTTCAGGCGGTTTCCCACGCCTTCGCCAAGGCCGCGATGTTCATGGCGGCGGGCCTGATCGCCCAATCCCTCGGCCATGACCGCATCGCCGATCTGAGCAGCATTGGCCGGGCGTTGCCGATCACCGTGCTGGCCTTTGCCCTGGCGGGGATGTCGTTGATGGGACTGCCGCCCAGCGGTGGTTTTGCGGCGAAATGGCTGCTGCTCACCGCGACGATTGAAACCGGGCAATGGTGGTGGGCGCTGGTCATTCTTGGTGGAGGGCTGCTCACCGGCGGCTACCTGTTCCGCGTACTCGCCCCGGCGCTGTTCGGCTCACGCGAATCAGTGATCTTGCGCGCCCCACCCGCCCGTTACCGGGAAGTCGTGGTGTTGGCGTTAGCGCTCTGTTCGGTGCTGCTCGGCTTCGTGCGGCTGGGGGCCTTTGACCTGGTGCAAATTGGACGCTTGGCGAAGGCCGGGATGGGTCTGCCATGATCAGCACCGGAATGCTGTTACTCATTTCTCTCGCTACACCGGTCACGCTGCTGCTGGCCTGCGGGTCGCGGACACTGCGCTATCGTATGCCGACCTTGTTTGTGTTCGCGCCGCTGCCGGCGCTGGCGACTGCGTTGCTGGCGGTGAACCATCCGCCCTGGGTGTTCAATGAGGCGCGTCTGCACATCACCTTCGTCCTCGATGCGCCGGGCGCGATCCTGCTCGGCGTCGCCGCGCTGCTGTGGAGTATGGCGGGCCTGTATGCCGCAACCTATCTGCGCGGTCAGCCGAATCTGGGGCGCTTCTCGATTTATTGGTTGCTGACCCTGACTGGCAGTCTGGGCGTGTTTGTCGCGGCGGACCTGTTCACTTTCTACCTGACCTTCGCGCTGCTCAGCCTGGCCGCTTACGGTCTGGTGGTGTTTGACGGCACACCCAAGGCGCGGCGGGCGGGCGTTATCTATCTGGCGCTGGCCTTGCTGGGGGAAATTTTCCTGCTGATGGGCTTTGTGCTGCTGGCGACCGCTGCGCCCGGCGACAGTCTGGCGATCCGCGATGCGCTGGCGGCGTTGCCGACATCGCCGTGGCGCGATCCGGCGCTGGCGCTGCTGATCGCTGGTTTCGGGCTGAAGATGGGGCTGGTCCCGCTGCATGTCTGGCTGCCCATCGCCCATCCGGCGGCGCCGATGCCCGCTTCGGCGGTGCTCAGCGGCGTGATTATCAAAGCCGGCGTCATCGGCCTGATCCGTTTCCTGCCGTTCGACCTTCCGCTGCCGGACTGGGGCGTTGCGCTGACCGTGATCGGTTTTTTGACCGCATTTTACAGCGTCATCATCGGCGTCACCCAATCCAATCCGAAGACGGTGCTGGCCTATTCCAGCGTCAGTCAAATGGGCGTCATCGCGGCGTTATTCGGCATGGGGCTGGCCGCCGGTCAGAACAGCGCCGTGATGGCCGCAACTTTCTACTCGGCGCATCATCTCCTGGCGAAAGGCGCGTTGTTCCTCGCAGTCGGCGTGACCGCCGCGACCGGGCCGCGCCGTCTGTGGTGGGTGCTGGGGCCGGCGGCGATCCTGGCGTTAGGCATGGGCGGGCTGCCGCTGACCGGCGGGGCGCTGGCGAAACTGGCGACCAAGCCGATTTTCGGCGAGGGACCGGTGGAAGGGCTGGCGACCGCTTCCGCAATTGGCACTACACTATTGATGCTGCATTTTTTACGGCGGCTGGCGGCGAACGCTGCGTCCGCGCGCTCCGCATCGGCGCCGGTCGGATTGGCTTTCCCTTGGTTGTTGATGTTTGTCGCCGCTGTCGGGATTCCCTGGGCGCTGTATTTGACGACCGGCATCGGCGCTTATGATGAGGCGCTTCAGCCGAAAATACTCTGGGCGGCGCTCTGGCCGGTGTTGATTGGCGCGGGACTGGCGCTCGCGCTGTGGCGTTGGGGACGTGCGCTGCCCCAGATACCGGAAGGCGACATCATCATCGTCGGTCAACCGGTGCTGCGGGTTATCGCGCGCTGCGCGGATGGGCTGGAGCGGGTGGAAGGCGCACTGCGACAATGGCCGGTCGTCGGTCTGACGCTGCTGATCCTGACGCTCGTTCTGGGCGGCGTCATGTTTTACGGGTATTGATCCCGGCTCCACAACTATTGCAGTCTCTGACGTAAACGGGGTGATAACCGGGATGGCATGGGGGTGAATCGCGGTTGCCGCACTGAGTGTGAGATTCGTTGAGCGTTTAGGGTTTTCCTCCTCCCCATACGCTGGATGTTGCAATCCACACCGTTCGCTGCATTTCACCGGGTGGGTATTGCCCATTCATGATTCTTTGAACAAACACTGAAAACCAGGAGTGGTCATGCTAAAAAAACTGATGGAAAATCTGCAACGGTCCGGAACTCAGAGCCTTGCCAAGACCTTTTGCCGTCTGGGCTGGATTGGCTTTTGGACGCAAATCGTGATGGGATCGATTCCTTTCCTCTTGGTGGTCTATACCCTGATCTTCGCACGTTCTCCTTCCGGTCCTCGTGCTGGGCTGGCTCTCGTTGAATACTTGACGATAGCTGGCTTTCTAATCCTGATTTTCACCACTGTATGGTTTTACCGGCATACTCGCCTTGCCAAAAAAATTGCCGATCCACAGGAGTGTCCACCGGCGTCTTCCGTCATCCGATCGGTCTGGACGGGAGTGGTCGCCAGCAGCATGGGCCTGCTGTTTTCCATGCTAGTGATGATTCTGGAGACGGGGAACCTGTTGTTTTATTTCCTGACTGCCCCTCAAGTGGGTGTTCCGGTATTTCAGACTCCAGCCGCTGGACCCACGAGCTGGGTGTCCGCCGTTGATATGGTGAGCTTAATGGCCTTAAGCCTCTTTGCTTTCGCCGAGATGGTGGTGTTGATTTTCGGTCTCTGGCTGCTGTTCCGAACGACACAAGTGTCCGGAGAATTTCCTCAATCCACTGCGGAATGACGAAAGGGAAGGATGGAAAGATCATGAACATGCGCTGGTTGGGGATGCTGATCGTTTGGGCGGCGCCAGTTCTGGCGCTGGCGGGCAAAGTGGATGGGACAACTCTTGAAAATGCGACCTGGCAGTTAACCCGTGTTGTTTATGCTGACCGCCAGATGCACGCTGTTCCTGACCGTATCGAAGCGACCGCAACCTTTTCCAAAGGGGTGGTGAGCGGCAGTGGCGGCTGCAATCGCTACACCGCCAGTTATGTCGCGGATGGCGGTAAGCTGACCATCGGTTCGGCGGCGACCACGATGATGGCGTGTCCTGAACCCCAGACATCCGTCGAACAACCCTTTATGTCCGCCTTGGCGATGACGATGGGCTATAAGATCGAAGGGGGCCAACTGACCTTGCTGGATGCCGGGGGGCAGGCGATCGCAGTCTTTAAGGTGCAGCAGCCGATGGCGTTGAAGGGCGTTACCTGGCGGGCAACCGTTTATAACAACGGGCGCGGCGGCGCGGTTTCGCTGATTGACGGCAGCAAGATCACGGCGCGGTTTGGCGCTGATGGCGTACTCAGCGGGTCGTCCGGTTGTAATCGCTATCGGGCGGCCTACGTCACTCAGGGATCATCCCTGACGATCCAGCCCCCAACGGCGACTCGCAAGACCTGTTCCAGGCCAGAAGGCGTGATGAAACAGGAAGGTGAATACCTCAATGCGCTGCCGGCGGCCGTTACCTATACGATTCGGGGTCGGCAATTGGAGCTGCGCAGCGCCGATGATGCGCTGGTCGCCTTGTTCCAGGCCGGCGGCGGCTGAAAACACTACAGTGTCCTCGACAGAATCCGCCAAGAGGCCATTCAAAAAAATGTTAAGTGAGGAACCAGGACGTGAGGGCGAAGTTGGTAAAATTGTTGAAAATCAGCGTACTGGTGGTAGGCGCAAGCCTCTTTACCTTGCTGGCGGTGCGCGCCTATGACTCGCAGCGCGGCGAGCCGCTGGCGGTTTGGCACACCTATGCGCCCGTCGAACTGACCGCGCAGCAACTGGCGAAAATCGGCTGGGACGATTATCTGGCCGCCGAGCAAAAAACCTTCGAGAGCGTGCGAGTCAATGTCACGGAAAAGCTGGCTCCGGAAGATCAGGTTCCCGCCAACCGCTATTTCGCCGGCAGTCCGATCTATCCGGGCAAGTTCGCCACCGACTGGAACCGCTCCTATATCTTGGAACCGGAAGGGACTCCGGTCGGCGCCGTGGTGCTCCTGCATGGACTGACCGATTCGCCCTACAGCCTGCGCCATATTGCCCGGCTCTATCGATCCCACGGCTTTGTTTCCGTCGCCATTCGGCTGCCGGGTCATGGCACCGTGCCTGCGGGCTTGACCAATGTTGAGTGGGAAGACTGGGTGGCGGCGACCCATCTGGCGGTGCGGGAAGCGCGGCGGCGGATCGGCCCAACGCTGCCCTTACATGTCATCGGTTTTTCCAACGGCGGCGCGCTGGCGATGAAGTACGCGCTCGATGCGGTCGGCGACCCCCAGTTGACCCGCCCGGAACGAGTCGTGCTGATTTCGCCGATGATCGGGATCACCGAGATGGCCCGATTTGCCGGAGTGTTCGGCTGGCCGGCGATCTTTCCACCCTTTGCCAAGGCCGCGTGGCTCAGCGTGGTGCCGGAGTTCAATCCCTTCAAATACAACTCGTTCCCGATCAATGGCGCCCGGCAATCGTCGTTGCTGACGCGCTCCCTGCAACCCCGGATTGCGCGCTACGCGAGCGAAGGAAAACTCGCCGAGTTGCCGCCCATCCTCACCTTTCAATCCGTGGTGGATTTCACCGTCAGTACCCGGGCGATTATTACCGCGCTGTATGAACAACTGCCCAATAATGGCAGTGAACTGGTCCTGTTCGATCTGAACCGGAACGCCAAATTTGGTCCGCTCATGCGCGCCAGCGCCAACACCATGCTGAATCGCATCCTGCCGGATCCTCCCCGGTTGTTCAGAACCACGATCATCACCAACGTCAGCCCGGACAGCAGCGAGGTCATGGAGCGAGTGACGGAAGTCGGGGCGACGGTGGAGCAAACCCGCGAATTGGGATTGTCCTATCCACTGGGCGTGTTCTCGCTCTCGCATGTGGCGGTGCCATTCCCCTTGAGCGATTCCCTGTACGGGATGCATCCTGATCCCCTTCAAGAGTACGGCGTTAGTTTGGGCGCTATAGCGCCACGGGGAGAGCGCGGTACACTGATCGTCAGTCTGGATTCGCTGATCCGCATGTCCTCCAACCCGTTCTTTTCCTACATGCTGGAACGGATCGAGCAAGGCATCCGCCCGGCGAATGCGGCGCAGGAAGCGGTCAGTCCCGCCGCGCCTGCGACCGCTACGCCCGATTAGAACGAACCGAACATCGTGCCGAGGACGACCACCGCCACCAGCGCCAGCACCGCGCCGACGATGCCGACCATCACGATGTCGAAATAGCTTTTCTGGTGGGTCGAGCCGCACACGGCCAGCAGGGTCACCACTGCGCCGTTATGCGGCAGGCTGTCGAGGGTGCCGGAGCCGATCACCGCGATCCGGTGCAGCAGCGCGGGATCGATGCCCAGCTCCATCGCCATTTGTAGATAGGTCGCCCCCAGCGCATCGAGGGCGATGGTCATGCCGCCTGACGCTGAACCGGTCAGCGCGGAAAGAATGTTGGTGGACAGGGCCAGGGAAACCAGCGGCCCGCTCTCAATCGACAGCACCCAGTTTTGCACCACATCGAACGCCGGCAGAGCGGCCACCACGGCTCCGAATCCGACCAGGCTGGCGACGCTCAGCACCGGCAGGACCGAGGCGTTGGCCCCGGCGTCGACCGTGTCGCGCAGCGCCGGCAAGCGCCGGTAGTTGAGCGCAACCAGGAGGAGGATGGCCGCGATCAGCGCCACGATCACCGCCCAGACGCCGCTGACCGCTGACAGTTGAATTCCTCCCCATTGCGCCTCTGCGAGAAAACGGGTGTCAATATTTGGCAGCACCCACATGGACATCAACAAATTGACGAGAATCACCGCAACCAAGGGGAGGACAGCCACCAGGATAGGGGGTTCTTGCTCGCTATGGTGGCCGCGATGCACTTCGGGCGGGTCGAATGAACTGGCAGTCGTGGCCCGTTCGCGCACGAGCGGATCTTCAGCGGCGGCATCGGCGGCCACGAGAGTGTCGCCATAGCCTTCCCCCTTGCGGCGAGCGACGGCTTCAGCGCGCGCCAGCCACCACAGGCCGAAGCCCAGCATGATGATGGACGCGATGATGCCCAGCCCCGGCGCGGCGAAGAGCGTCGTACCAAAGAACGGCATCGGGATCGCGTTCTGGATCGAGGGCGTGCCCGGCAGGGCGGACATGGTAAAGGTCGCGGTGCCCAGGGCAATGGCTGCCGGCATCAGCCGATTCGGAATGTCGGCGGCGCGAAACAGCGCCTGGGCCATGGGGCCGATGACAAAGATGGCGACAAACAGGCTGACCCCGCCGTAAGTGACCAGCGCGCCAGCGAGCACCACCGCCAGCATGGCGCGGCGCGGCCCGAGCGTTTCGGTCATGAAACGGGCGATGGTCGAGACCGAACCGCTGTCGTCCATCAGTTTGCCGAACACGGCGCCGAGCAGAAACAGCGGAAAAAACTGGGCGAGAAACCCACCCGCCGAATTCATGAAGGTTTGGGTCCAGTGCGCCAGCAGGGGTTCTCCCGCAGCAAACGCGGCGATCAATGCCGCTGCCGGAGCGAGAACCAGGATGCTCCAGCCCCGGAAAGACAGCCAGATCAGGACCCCAAGGCCGAGCAGAATGCCTAATAATCCCATGAGTTAAATGCCCTCCAGTATCTCGTCGAGATCAAGGGTCGAGCGAACGCCCAGATCGGCCCCGTGAGCGTCCAGAAACGCTTCGGCGGCGCGGCGGCCCTTGTCGCGGAGTCGGCAAAAAAACTCCCACTCGGCCAGCACCTTCGACGAGGAACTCAGTTGGGTCATCTCTTCGCTGGCGATGCGGTGAATGCGCATTTTGGCCCAAATCTCACCCTCACTATGGCCGGGATCCGCCACCTTGCGCAGCAGCGCCGCCGCTCGCAGTTCCTTGATCAAATTCGAGTTGAAGGCGATTTCATTCAACCGGTTGTGAATCTCTCTCGCCGTCTTGGGCGTGCCGGGGCGTTCGACCGGGTTGATCTGAACCAGAATGGTGTCTTCAGACACGCATTCGCGCACCAGTGGCGCCATGGTCGGGTTGCCCGCGTAACCGCCGTCCCAGTAGGCTTCGCCGTCGATCTCCACTGCCTTGAACATGGTCGGCAGGCACGCTGAGGCGAGCAGGACATCGGGGGTGAGGTCGGCGTTGCGGAAGACCCGTCCGCGACCGGTGCGCACGTTGGTGGCGGTCACGAACAGGCGGATGGGTGCGCTGGCGACCCGTGCAAAGTCGATGCTCTCTTCGAGAATGGCGCGCAGTGGGTTCACTGAGCTGGCCGCGCCCAGGTCGTAGGGTGAAAAGACCCGCGAGGCGAGGTCCATGGCTAAATAAACCGGCGAATAATCGAGAGTCCACAGGCCCGTCAGGATTTCGAGGGGTCCACGGCGCAGGGGACTAAGCAGCGCGCCATCCGAAACCCGCTTCCAGAATTTTTCGAGCGCCGCCCGTGCGCCTTCCGGTCCGCCAGCGGCATAACCATCGGCCATCACCACCGCGTTCATCGCACCGGCCGAGGTGCCGGAAATCCCGTCGAAGCGCAGCCAGGGCACTTCCAGCAGGCGATCCAGCACGCCCCAGGTAAACGCGCCGTGCGCGCCGCCGCCTTGCAGTCCGAGATCGACGAGGACGGTATCGCGGTGCGGCTGGGCCGCCGCCGCAGGGGTCTTCGTGGTCATGTAAACTCCTTAAATCAATAAAAATTGCAGAATCTGGAAGCAACGCTTCAAGCGGCGATGGTCATCGCAGATCGATCGTGGATCAAGCGGCCAGTGGCGGAAGGCTTAGGCAAGGGCCTTGGCTTTGAGTCTGGCGAACTCTTCCGGGTTGATCGTGCCGGCATCGAGCAGCGCCTTGGCGTCAGCAATCTGGTCTGCTGGCGACTTTCCCGCCACTTTCCGGATATAGGCGTCGGTGTCGGACTTGGCCTGCTGCATGGCGACCTGTTGCCGCTCCGCCATGCCTCTACCACGGGCCAGAATATAGAGGAGTGCGGTCAAGACCGGCAGAAAGATGAGGCCCACCAGCCAGAGGACTTTGATACCTCCAGGCAGATCGGCGTCCCGAAAGAGGTCGACGACCACATGGAACAGAACGATGAGGTACGCCACAAAAAAGAAAGCGGATGCAATCAGATAGAGAATGTCCCAGAAATTGCTCATTACCATTCCTCAAGTTAAAAGGCGCCCAAGGAACTGGACGCCAATAAATCCAATAATACCAAATTTTCTATTGCAACCTTTATCAATACTTTGGGCAATCCTGTAATATTTTTAAATCAAATTAATGACACTAACGCTTTGACTTATACGGAATCCAAACGGCTGATGACAAGCCCTTCACATGATGCAATGGGAAACAACCTCGATTTAGGCTAGCATTCCCTGTGCTCAAAATCCTAATTTGAGGGTTTCCCCATTGGAAAAAATTGATGCCTTCGCACGGGTTGAAACAGCCCGCGCAACCTCCGGCGTGCGAATGGCCGGACTGTCTGCGTTCGCGCTGATTGCGCTGCTGACCGCCTGCAAGCCGGTTGAAGAACCTGAACCGGAACCGATTCGCCCGGTGCGGGTGACGACCATTGAAACCCGCGAAGGTGGCGAGACAGTGACACTCACTGGACGAGTCGAGGCGCAGAATGAGGTGAGTCTGTCGTTCCGGGTCGGCGGACGGATGATCGCCCGCTCGGTCAATGTCGGCGACCGGGTCCGGGCCGGTCAGGTCGTCGCCCGGCTGGAGTCAGAGACCGCGCGCAATACCCTGCGTTCGGCGCGGGCGGACCTCACCGCCGCGCGGGCGCGACTGGTCGAGGCCCAGAATAATTTCGAGCGCCATCGCTCGTTGCTGGATCGGGGCTTCATCACCCGCGCCATGTTCGATCAGGCCGAGCAGGCCTTCCGAAGCGCCCGCGCCCAGGTTGACGCGGCGCAGGCTCAGGCGAGCATCGCTGAGACCCAGCTCGGCTACGCTGACCTGATCTCCGATTCCAGTGGTACGGTGACGGCTCGCCGCGCCGAACCGGGCGAAGTGGTCGCCGCCGGTCAGCCCATCGTCCAACTGGCCCGGGAAGGTGGCCGCGACGCCGTATTCGACGTGCCGGCGCGGGTGATTCAGAGCGCGTCGGCCAATGCCGAAATCGTGGTCACGCTGAGCAGCGATTCCAAAGTGCAAACCACCGGGCGGGTGCGGGAAGTGGCTCCGCAGGCCGATCCGGTGACGCGAACTTTCAAGGTCCGGGTGGGCCTGAACAATCCTCCAGCGGCGATGCGGCTCGGCTCCACCGTGACCGGCAGCACGCAACTGGGCGCCGGACCGGGTCTTGAGATTCCCGCTTCGGCGCTGACCTCGGCGAATCAGCGTCCGGCGGTCTGGATTCTCGACCCCGCCAACAATACCGTATCGCTGCGTAATATCGAGGTGCTGCGCTACGATTTGGCGCGGGTCGCGGTCGCCGGGGGACTGCAAGCGGGCGACATCGTGGTGACCGCCGGGGTCCAGACCCTGCGACCGGGTCAGCAGGTGCGGTTGCTGGGGGCGCCGCAGCCATGAGTGAGTTCAACCTTTCCGGGTGGGCGATTCGCAACCGCTCCATCACCCTGTTCATCATGGTTGTGGCGCTGATCGCCGGGGGTCTGTCCTTCTACAAGCTCGGTCGCGCCGAGGATCCGCCCTTCACCTTCCGCACCATGGTGGTTCGGGCGATCTGGCCGGGCGCTACCCTGGACGAGACGTTGCGCCAAGTGACTGAACGCCTCGAACGCACCTTGCAGGAGGTGCAGAATCTGGACAATCTGCGCAGCTTCACCCGCGCCGGCGACACCACGATCTTTGTCGATCTGGTGGGCAGCGCCCAGGGCCGGGAGGTCTCCGACGCCTGGTATGACGTGCGCAAGAAAGTGTCCGACATGCGCCACACCCTGCCGCAAGGGATTGTCGGCCCGTTTTTCAATGACGAATTCGGCGACACCTTCGGCATTATCTACGCCTTCACCGCCGACGGCTTTACCCATCGTGAGCTGCGCGACACGGTGGAAAGCGTCCGTTCAAAACTGCTGCTGGTTCCCGACGTTTCCAAAATCGACATCCTCGGCGCGCAGGATGAAGTGATCTACATCGACTTCTCGGTTGAGCGTCTCGCCGGTCTGGGGTTCGCACCGGCGACGCTGATTGCGGCTTTACAAGCGCAGAACATCGTCATTCCCTCCGGCGTGTTGCGCACCGGCGAGGAATCCATCGCCTTGCAGGTTTCCGGGGCGTTCGGCTCCGAGCAGGACTTGGCCGATGTCACCTTCGTGGTCGGCGGGCGCATGTTGCGCTTGAGCGATATTGCCGAGGTGCGGCGCGGCTTCACCGATCCGCCGCAGCCGCGTTTCCGCATCAATGGCGAGCCGGCGATTGGCTTGGCGATTGCGATGCGCGATGGCGGCGACACGCTGGCGCTGGGGCGGAACGTCGCTCAGGCCATCCGCAAGATCAGCGCCGATCTGCCCATCGGCATCCAGCCCCGATTAGTCGCCGATCAGCCGTTGACGGTGGATCAGGCGATCAACGAATTCACCGTCTCGCTCTGGCAGGCTATCGGCATCGTCCTGATCGTCAGCTTTATCGCGCTGGGGGTGCGCGCCGGCACCGTCGTCGCCGTGGCTATCCCGCTCACGCTGGCGGTGGTCTTTCCGATGATGGACATGGCCGACATTGACTTGCAACGGGTCTCACTCGGCGCGCTGATTATCGCCCTGGCCCTGATGGTCGATGACGCCATGACCACTATCGACGCGATGAGCCGGCGGCTGGCCGCCGGCGATGACCCGACCAGCGCGGCGACCTATGCCTACAAGCATCTGGCTTTCGCCATGCTGACGGGCACCTTGGTCACTATTGCCGGCTTCGTTCCCATCGGCTTCGCCCAGAGTTCCGCCGGTGAATACACCTTCTCAATCTTTGCGGTCGTCGGCATCGCGCTGATCGCCTCCTGGCTGGTGGCCATGATCTTCGCCCCGCTGATCGGCATGGTGCTGCTGCGCCCGCCCAAGGCCGGGCTGGAGGAAAAGCCCAACCGCACGGTCGAAATTTATAAAAAATTTCTGACGCTGGCGATGCGGGCGCGCTGGGTCACTATCGCGCTGACCGTGGCGATCTTTATCGCTTCGATTGTGGCGCTCAGCTATGTGCCGCGCCAGTTCTTCCCGTCTTCGGATCGCCCTGAACTGCTGGTCGATCTGCGCCTGCCGCAAAACGCCTCGATTCACGCCACCGAACGCCTGGTCAACGAGTTTGAGACCGTCCTCCGCGAAGACCCGGAGTTTGCGCCGGAGATCGAACGCTGGAGCGTGTACATCGGCCAGGGGGCCATCCGCTTCTATCTGCCGCTCGATGTGCAGTTAGCCAACCCGTTTTTCGCCCAGGCGGTGATTGTGTCGAAGGACATCGAGGCGCGGGAACGCCTGCAACCGCGCTTGCAAAAGCTGTTGGCGGAGAAGTTTCCTGAAGTGATCGGGCGGGTGTCGCCGCTGGAGCTGGGGCCGCCGGTCGGTTGGCCGGTGCAGTATCGGGTTCTTGGCCCAGAGCCGACCCAACTGCGCGACATCGCTTGGCGGTTGGGCAAAATCATTGCCGATCATCCCGGCACGCAGCGCGTCAATTTCGACTGGATGGAGCCGGAACGGGTGCTGCGGATTCGCATCGACCAGGAGCAGGTGCGGTTGCTGGGACTGAGTTCCCAGGCCGTGTCCGCTGCGCTCAACGCCAATATTTCGGGAACGACCGTCACCCAGGTTCGCGATGATATCTACCTGATCAATGTTGTGGTCCGTGAACAGGGCGGCCAGCGTTTGTCGATTGAGACCCTGCGCACCCTGCCGGTGTCGATGCCGGACGGGCGCACCATTCCGCTTGCCCAGTTCGCCACCTTTGAATATGAGCAAGACTTCCCGCTGGTGTGGCGGCGTGACCGGCTGCCGACGCTGACCGTTCAGGCCGATGTCGCCCCTGGGGCGTTGCCCGAAGCGGTGGTTTCCGACCTGACCGACGCCATCGCCGAGTTGAACGCGAAGTTGCCGGCCGGTTATCGGATTGAGGTCGGCGGCTCGGTCGAGGAGAGCGCCCAGTCCAGCGCTTCGGTGTTTGCGGTCATCCCGCTGATGCTGTTGATCATGCTGACCCTGCTGATCTTCCAGCTCAAGAGCTTCCAGCGCCTGTTCATGGTGTTGAGCCTGGTGCCGCTGGGGATGATCGGCGTGGTGGCGGCGCTGCTGTTGTCCGGCAAGCCGCTGGGGTTCGTCGCCATTCTGGGCGTTCTGGCCCTGATCGGGATGATTGCGAAAAACGCGGTGATCCTGATCGACCAGATCGAGGCGGAACGGGCGGCGGGAAAGGCGGTTTGGGAGGCGGTAACAGAGGCCAGCGTTTCGCGGTTTCGACCGATTATGCTGACCGCCGTATCGACGGTGCTGGGGATGATTCCGATTGCGCCTACGGTGTTCTGGGGTTCCATGGCCTACGCGATCATGGGCGGCCTGCTGGTGGCGTCGCTGTTGACACTGGTGTTTCTGCCGACGCTGTATGTGACGTGGTTCAGGGGCACTCCCGCCGTCGCCGCGCCGAAAGAGGCGGTGAAAGAAGAGTCGCCGGCGGTTTCGCAGGAGGGTTCAGCGTTGTGACCTCGGCTGAGACGGAGCAAAAGCTGCTCAAATGCTCGATTGGCGTTACGGTGGCTTTCGCCAGCGCCGGGATTCTGCTCGGCCTGCTGTCCGGGTCACAGTCCATCGTCTTTGATGGGTTGTTCTCGGTCATCGACACCTTCGTTTTGTTGTTGGCGCTGGCGGCAGCGCGGCTGGTGCAACGCGAGGGCGACCGGCGCTTTCAGTACGGGTACTGGCATATCGAACCGATTGTGCTGGCGTTCAATGGCAGCGTGCTGATGTTCCTGTGCCTGTATGCGTTCATCAACGCGGTGGACAGTTTTCTGGAAGGCGGGCGCGAGCTGGAGCTGGACTGGGCGCTGGGCTATGCAGTTGCCGCGTGCGTGGTCACCTTCAGCATGTATGTCTACGAACGCCGGGAGAACCAGCGGGTCCGCTCCAGTCTGCTGCGCCTCGACGCCCAGAGCTGGCTGATGTCGGCCCTGATCGCCACGGCTTTGCTGGTGGCCTTTGCGCTGGCTTGGGCGATCAAGGGAACGCGCTATGCGCCGCTGGCGCCCTATGTGGACCCGACGGTGCTGGCGCTATTGACCTTGTACCTGATCACAGTGCCGATCAAGACGATTCGCCAGGCGCTCAAGGAAATCCTGTTGATTACGCCGCCCAAACTGGATCAGGCGGTGCGCACGGCGATGGATGCAGTGGTTGATCGCCACGGCTTCCGCAAGTACACCAGTTATGTCGCCAAGGTCGGACGCGCTTATTTCATCGAGATTTATGTGGTGACGCCGGCGGATTTTCAGGTGGGCAGTATCGCCAGGCTGGACGCCATCCGTCAGGAAATCAGCGCGGCGATTGGCAACCAGGAGGCGTATCAATGGCTGGCGGTTTCGTTCACGGCCGATGAACGCTGGATTTGAAAATGACGCGCAGTTTCGGGCCGCTGGAGCGGCTTGACGGCATTCCCACGCCGGAGCGTGGGAACGAGAACTGCCGCCGGGAAAGGCCGGCGCCTTAGTCAACCAAGATAGCCCACACCCTAAGGAGAGCGAGAACAGGGGAACGCTTCGCGTTCCGCGCTATCCCTCCTCGGCCTAAAGGCTAAGGTCTCTCGCGCAAAATTGATGATGAAAAAAAACCTCGCTTTCGGGACCTCAGCGGTCCTTATCACCGTCTTCGCGACAGGGTGCGCCTCAGTGCCGGCCCCATCCATGACGGCTACCCGCGCCCCGATTACGGTGCAGGATGTCAACGATGCCCAGCAAGGATGGTGCGATGCACTGCTCAGCATTTCGAAGGCATACGCCGAGGGCAGAGACTACAAGTCGATCGCCACTGCGGTGCTTTCAAACACCTACAACTACGATAATGGCATCGTGTTGTTCAACCCCACGCTGAGTTTTGGCGAACAGAATTTCCGGCTCGACAAGGAGGGCGCGGCGGCCTATTTCATCGGCGGGAACCCGAAATACCCTGACGATAAGGGTTTCGCGCTCAAGCCCTGGGTCAAGTGCAGCTACACGAATGCCGGCGATAACACCGGTGTGCTGATTGAGGGCGAAATTGCCGCCACGATGGGGAATGTCGTTTTAACCGACAATAAGGGCAACAAGACGACCGTTGATAAAGCCTTCGTGTTCAAGCGCGGGGCAGACGGTAAGTTGCGCATTATCCTCCACAAGTCCTCACTGCCATTCAAGCCTTCCTGATCCGACACTCAGGTTAATCAACGCGAACCGCCGTCGTGCTTGCACGACGGCGGTTTTGTTTTACGCCAAGGCTCACGCCGTTAGCGGGATATGGGGTTCCTTCAAAGTCCGGCGCAGCAGCATCGAGCAAACGGTCAAGCCGGCGATGGCCGCCGCCAGATGCTTCAGGGTGTGGCCGCTGACGACCCCGCCGAAAAATTCCAGCACCTGAACGTCGAAGGTTTCCAGCAGCTTGCTCAGGACATACCAGCCGAACACCCAGTAAAGATCGTGGCCTCGCGTATAGCGCGACGGACTCAGCCACGCCAGCAACAGCACGATGGCCACGGCATAGCCTTGCAAAATCCCGTAGGGCAGAACATTGCCCACGCCGGCCTGCTCGGTGGCCCGCCAGTAAATCACCGACGCCGCGCCCAGCAGCAACATCGGAACGAGCAACAGTAATCCCGCCCGACGGTTGATCCGATCCACGATCTGACTGGCGACCAGTCCCATGAAGGCAATAGTCATCGGCAGGCGGTCCCAGAACAGCGTTTCATTGTCCGGGGCCAGATGGTAATAACCCGATCCCAGCGCGGTCAGCAGCGCGCCGAGAAAAAACACCGCGTAGGGCCAGCGCTCGCTGTTGAACTCGAAGCGCGCCCGCCCGGTGAAAACGATGACCAATCCCGCCACGCCGACAATCAGGAATGCAAGATTCGATACGACATCGAGAAAATTGTGGATTCCCAACAAGTCGCGCTGATCGGCGAAATGATGGTATTCCAGAGATTGCGGCGCGGCGGGCAGCAGCAACGCTGCCACGATGCATAAAATCGTGAATACGACGATCAATCGGGTTTGCAGGGTCATCAATGTTCTCCGCGAAAGACCCCGTCCTTTAGTGCGGGGGAAAGCATTTTGCAAAAGTCCAGGGTGGTTTCTGGATAGATTATACCTGTGGGCCGGGCATTAGCCTGATTCCCTCAGCCGAAAAGGGTTGGGCTAAAAACCACCTTATAAATGTTACGTTGTAACTGTTCAGACCCCTTCCCAGCTTCCCTCCACAAGGGGAGGGCGTTTTACGAAACAGTCGGTTATCTGGTTCCTCTCCCGATGTGGGAGGGGATGAACGCATACGCTACATTTAGTAATTTTTTTACTGGAAATTGCCTAAAGCATATCGTTTATTGTCTCAGTTTGCTAGTAAAAACTATGGACTTTAGTCCAAAACTTTTAGTGTTAGGACTTTCGCTTGGAAGGGTCTCAATCACTATATATGGTATATATTTCGCTAATTATGCAACTATATG
>Ga0209573_1000998_pt1 | contig 48941 bp, 44 predicted proteins | sample TNRBio252014_DNA_FD_185870 | JGI IMG/M metagenome (GOLD analysis project Ga0209573, IMG submission 185870) | Wastewater treatment Type I Accumulibacter community from EBPR Bioreactor in Madison, WI, USA - TNR Reactor_6/25/2014_ DNA (SPAdes)... | ecosystem: Engineered > Bioreactor > EBPR >... | reverse complement strand
CAGTTCCGGCCGCCCTAGTTGTATAGGTTTTCGTGCCATGAGCACCCGTTACGACAGCTCATCCTATAATACCACGATTATTTGATCAGCTTGGTATGACTTCTCACGCCGGGAGGTTTTCAACAGGTTGTCAGGTTACTTCACCGGCTTCGGCTTGAAGATGTCGCTGCCGGCGATTTGCAGCAGGCCGTTGCGGGTCATGTAGAAGATGTCGGGATCACCTTTGACCTGGCCGAAGTAGAAGGCGGTGGTGGCGTTCGGCTGGGTGGGGGAGAAGAGGATTTCAACTTCACGCACCGGGCCATCCGTCCGACCGGGTTCACCGAGGACGATCTGGATGGTGAGGAATGGGGTCTTGAGCGCTTCGATGGCGGCGCTCCGGTCCACCGCCCAGTCTTGCACGGTGAATTTGGCGAGATTTCCGGCGAGCTGATCGGCCTTCACACGGTCGATCTCGTCGCTGACATCGCGACCGCCGCGCGTGGCTTTCCATTCGGCGGAGACGGGGTTGTAGTCGAGGATGATGGGCGTGTTGGCTCCGAGGGCGAGGCTGATGCGACGCAGGGCAAAGGTGGTGAAGCGCAGGGCGCCGAGGCCTTTCCATTTGATGCCATCGGTCGGCAGGGAAGGGAGCAGGGAGGCGTCGATGCGGTAGATGAAGGGCTCGTGCTCGTATTTGGCGAAGAACTGGGTGCTCTCGGCATTGTGACCAAACATGAGTTTCACGGGCTTTTCGCGCGAGGGAGTCCAGGTAACGGTCTGGAAGGGATCATCCAGGCCGTAGGGCATCAGATCGGCGGCGGTGTCGGCGGTGAACTGGAGGATCTCGTGGGTGTTGAGGGCCCCGAGGGCGCGGGCGACGCGCTCGCCATTGGCGGGATCCCAGTTGCCATGACGCAGGAGGTACCAGGAGCCGCCTTCGTTGCGCAGGCTGACCTCGGGATGCGCCTGGCTGTTGAGGGTGAGGAATTCGAGGCGCTCACCGTCGATCTGGGCCAGGAGATGGTCGCGCAGGTTGTTGGGCTGCACCCAAAGGCTGGCGAGATTCTTCGCGGCAACGGTGAAGACCGGTTTCCGCCAAGCAGCGATGGCTGTGGTGTTGGTCTGCTTCTCGTCGTCAGGCTTTTTCAGGGTGATCTCGTAGCTTTTGTCACGCGGCTTGGAGGTGATGACGATCTTGATTTCGTCCGCAGGCATGTCCGTGGCCTCGGCCTTGGTGGAGCTGCTGCTTGAGGCGGGGGCGTCCTTGGCCTCGGTAACCTCGATGTTCAGCAGGGTGGAGAGCAGCTCGGTGATGCGTTCTTTGCTGCCACGGGTTCTGAGGGGCTTTTCCAAACTCCACGGGGCATGCTCGTTTTCACGGGCCAGGACGATCTGGCCGGAGGCCTGGGTGAGGGTGATGCCGGTGATGACTTCGGCAGGCAGGCGGAGGAGCTTGGGATCACGCCAGGTCGTGGTGGGAATCTGCAGGACCAGCGGGGCCTCGCTCTTGGCCAGGTACCACGCCGGTTCCTCGCCGGGCTGTCCAGGAACGCCCATGTAGTAGTTGTTTTCAATGACCGCAGGAGAGCCAAACCAGGACTCATGCACCACGTTGTCTCCCGCGAGCAGCCGCACTTTGTGGCGCGGCTTGTCGAGGCCGGTCTTCTGCCATTCGCTGTCGTCAAACTCCTCGCGGTGGATGCGCTCCACCCACTCCACACCGTCCAGGGTGAGGATGAGGGCGGCGACGTGCTGCGGGTTCGCGACATCCGGGAAGGGTGCCTCGATCTGCCATGCGGGGCCGTCGCGAACGAGGGTGAGCGGGGTGTTTTCCGAGTTGAGCACCTCGATGCGTGTGACTTTCTCTTTCTCGAAGCGGGCGGGGCCGCGCTTGATCTCACGCAGCTCCTGGGCGGAGGGGAAATAACGTTCGACACCCAGGATGAGTGCCCCGAGCCCGGCGACGGTCAAGAAGAGGATGACAGTGGTGCGCGTGTTCATGCGAAAAATCAGCTCAGGCGGCCCGCCGCGCGGCCCAGATCATGAAACCGAAGCCCAGGACGATGCCCGGCAGCGTGATGGAGGTGACCCAGAAGATCAGCTCGTGCTGACGCGAGGTGAGCTGGATGCGGTAGGAGCGTTTTGGCTTCGAGGTGATGCCGATGCGGCTCTCACGGTTCATCAGCCAGTTCAGCCCTGCGGCCACAAAGTCACGGCCCACGGCGAGCATGGTCTGTTTATCGAGCACAGTGGAGTTGGACACCACGACCATGCGCGAGCTTTCGGCCCGCAGGCTTTCATCCTCCACGGCACCTCGCTCAATGCTGGCGGCCAGATAGATCGGCGGGACGGTGTCCTTCTCATCGACGACGGGCAGCTCTTCAAGAAACTGCGACTCCCCCCAGTAGCGCGGCGAGGCGCGGAGGAGCGGCAGCACGTTGATGGACTGCTCTTTGAGCGCGGGATCATCCGAGCGCAGGTCGAGGGACTCCGACTGGCCGACGAGGGTGATTGAGGACGAGGAGAGGTGACGGATGAACGGCACTTCCTTCATGAACTCGGCCTGCACGGAGAATTCCTTCTTCGCGCCGGTGCTGGTGCTCTCGGCCACCAGGACGCGGTCGCCACGCGGCCGGACGCCATTGAGAGCTAGGAACGCGCTGAGCCGCGCCGTCTCGCCACCGGGATCGAGCATGATGAACAGCCCGGCGCGTTTCCGCTTCCAGTAATCATCGAGCATGACGATCTCGCGCTCGGAAAGGTCATAACGCGCACCGAGCAGCAGCAGCCCGTCGGCATCGGCGGGAACCGCGCTGACTTCGGAGAGATTGATGGATACAATCTCGAAGTTCTGCTGCTTGCCGAGGTCAAGCGCGGCATTGTAGGCGTCGCTGAGCGAGGTTTCGGAGCGGCTGCCTTTGCCGACGACATAATAAAACCGGCGCACACGGCCCTCCACGACGGAGATGAGCGCGGAGCTGATGGCGTCCTCCCCTCGAAACTCGATGATCTGGCGGTTGGTGCTCGTGCCTGACTCACGGATGACGAGTTCCTCCTCGGTGATGAAGCGCTTGTTGTTCCCGCAGCGCAGCAGCACGCCGTTTTGCGCCAGCGAGAGGCCCGTGTCGGCCTTGAGCTGCTCGGCGCGCTCGATGTCGCGCACGGGGTCGATGGAGCGGATTTTGATGCGCTGGCGTCCGTGCAGGCGGTATTCCTCGGAGAGGGACTGGACCTCGCCATACACCTTCGAGTCACGACCGAAGACGATGTAGATCTGCACATCGCGGGAGAGGTGGGAGAGGTAGTTCAGCGTGTCCTGGCTCAATGTGTACTCTTGGCCGGGGCTGAGATCCCAGCGCCAGTAGTGGCGGTAGCTGAGGCGGTTGATGCCGACGAACAGGGCCAGGGCCAGGACGACCTGGATGAGCACGTTCATGCCGATGCCGTAGCGCTTCGGCATCTCGCGCGGAGCGGCGGCGGTTTCTTGAGGCTGGTCGGAATCCGGCATGAGAGGATGAATTCAATCGGCGCTCACGGGCGCCAGCGGCGGAACTCGACGACGTGGTGCGTGAAGGCGAGAAACAGCAGCGAGAGGCTGAGGTAGTAGGCTAGCGGGCGGCTGTCGATGAGTCCGGCGGTGAAAATGCGGATGTGCTCCGTGGCGGCGAAGTAATTGACCACATCAACGATGGAGTCGGAGATCTTCCGGCCCACCACCATGATGAAGATGCCCAGCAGGAAATGCATGAGGCTCAGGGTGAAGGAAATGATCGCCGCGACGATCTGGTTCGAGGTGAGCGACGAGGCGAAGCAGCCCACGGCCAGATTGAACATGCCCATCACCACCAGGATGAGATACGCGCCCTGCATGGCCCCGGCGGGCACCTCCACCTGCCCGGCGCTGATCCATGAGGAGAATTTGAAGTTGAACAGGCTCGGCAGCCACAGCACGCAGTAAACGATGACCGAGGCAAGGTACTTGGCGCCCACGACCTGCCAGGCGCGCACCGGCGCGGTGAACAGCGTCTCCAGCGTGCCCAGTTTTTTCTCCTCCGCGAAGAGGCGCATCGTCAGCAGCGGGAAGATGAAGAAGTAGGACAGCCAGAACCACATGGCGTGGAAGGTCCAGCTCACGATGGAGCCTTCACTCGGGGCGCTTTCGAGCACGGACAGCGCGGCGCGGAAGGCAAAGCCGTTCAAAATCATTACCAGCGCCAGCACTACATAGGCCACGGGCGAGACGAAGAAGCTGTGCAGTTCCTTTTTGAGCAGAATCCAGAAAATCCTCATAGGACGTGGGTGGGGATGTCGCCGGGAATGCCGGCGTTCATGGACAGTTCGACGAAGACATCCTCCAAAGTCGGGAGCTGACGGTGCATCTCACGGACGCGCCATTTTTGCTTCATGGCGAGTTCCAGCACCGCGTCGCGCACGTCGTGCTCAGGCTCCACGCGCAGGGTGAAACGCCGCCAAGGATGAACGATTAGCTTTTCCTCCGTGGTTTTGCGCACGCCGGGGAGGGCGGTGAGCTTTTCAGCCAGATTGCCCGGGCCTTCGAGCTCGAGGTGCAGCAGCGTGGTGGAGCGGAGTTTGCGGGTGAGGTTTTCCGGCGTGTCGTTGGCGCGGATGCGGCCCTGATGGATCATCACCACGCGGTCGCAGGTCTGTTCCACCTCATGCAAAATGTGCGTGGAGAGCAGCACGGTGTGCTTGGACTTCAAATTGCGCAGCAGATCACGCACCTGGCGGATTTGCACCGGGTCGAGGCCGTTGGTCGGCTCGTCGAGAATCAAGAGCTTCGGACGGTGGACGAGCGCGTCCGCCAGCGCCACGCGCTGGCGGTAGCCTTTGGACAAGTTGCCGATCAAACGCCGCCGCATGTCGTTCACGCCGGTCAGCTCCATCACCTCGCCCACGCGCTTGCGCATGGCCAGGCCGCTGAGGCCTTTCAGCTCCGCCCGGAAGCGCAGGTATTCCTTCACCTTCATGTCCGTGTAGAGTGGGGCCATTTCCGGCATGTAGCCGACGGCGCGCCGCACATCGAGGGACTGATGAAACACGTCAAAACCCGCCACCAGCGCCCGGCCTGACGTGGCGGGCATGTAACCGCTCAAAATGCGCATCGTGGTCGATTTTCCCGCCCCGTTCGGCCCCAGAAAGCCCACAATTTCCCCCGGCTCGACCTGGAAGGAGATGTTGTTCACCGCAGTCCGCCCGGCGTACTGCTTGGTGAGGTTCTGTACATCAATCATGGACCGGGAAGAGAGGTGTTGGCGGGTGGGACGGGAAAGGAAAATAAACCTTATGCCCGCCTGAAAGACAATGCGCAATCACCCATTCGCAAAATTGAGCAGCCCAGGCTCACACGCGCCGTGCTTCACGCTCCGTGGCGCGTGCGGCGGCGCTGTTTTGAAAATGCGTGATGGCGGCGGCCAGGGCGTCGGCGGCGTCGGGAGACGGCGTTTCTCGCAGGCGAAGCTGGGCGCGGATCATGAAGGCCACCTGCTCCTTTTGCGCGGCTCCACGACCCACGGCGGCCTGTTTGATCTCGCGGGGCGCGTATTCGTAGATTGGAAGGCCGTGCTCGGCGGCTGCGATCAAGCACGCGCCACGCGCGGTGCCGAGCACGATGGCCGTTTTGAAGCTCTGCACGAAAATGGTCGATTCGATGGCGCAAACCGTCGGCGCATGCTCGCGGATGACCGCCAGCAGCCCTTCACGAATGGCCACGAGGCAGCCGGAGGGCAGGAGGTTGGGCTTGTTGTGAATGACGCCCCAGGCCAGGGCTTTCAACTGGCCTTTTTCGCATTCCACCACCGCCCAGCCGGTTTTTCGCAGGGCGGGGTCGATAGCAATCACGCGCTCGACCGCGCTGGCGGCGGGCGGCTCGCTGCTGCGGACGATGCGGGCCATCAGCGGCGTTTTTTGGACCCGCCCTGGCCGAGGCGGAACAATTGATCCACCGAAACCGCGCCCGAGCCATACAAGAGCAGCGTCACGGTGATGAACAGATACAGCCACGCGGCCTCAACTTGCACCGAGCCGGCTTTTTGCAGAATCACGAGCGCGGTGATGACCACGGGCAGAAAAATCACCGCAAACAGGCGGGTGAGGAAGCCGACGATCCAGCTCAGGGCCACACCTGCGACAAGAACGGCGGTGATGGGCGCGACCAAGTGCGGATAGGGCAGTCCAGCCTCGTGAAAAGCCGTCACCCAGGCCCAGGGCTGCTCTTTCCAGAAAAATTGATACGCGCTGAGCGCCCCACCCACACCATGCCGCACCATGAGCAAGGTCCCGGCGCCAATGCGCATGATGGCGACGGTTTTGAACATTGAGCCAAGCGGATTCTGCGGCACGGTGGGATTGCCTCCGGTGTATTCGAGCATGAATTAAATGTCTGGAGAAAGGGTGATGATGTCGCCGGCCTGCGGCTTCCAGTCGTTGCTGGCGTTCTCCAGCGAGGTGAAGAAACGGCGCTGGCCCTCGCGGGTGATGTAAACGCCGTGCGCGGTGGAGCCAGGCTTGCGCCCGCCGGAGACAGTCACGGCCCGCTCCACGGTCATATCTTCAAACACAGGGATGAACTCGGCCTCGCGCACATCGCCATTGATCGAGACGACCGGCGTGTTCTCCACGGAGATGATCTGCACGGTGATGGGGCGCGTGTTGCGGCCGGCCAGACGAAACACAGCGGCGATGGCCTCGGCGGCCTTGGGCAGCGTCAAACCGCCGACCCGGGCCGTGCCCACGCTGCCGAGCGGCAGCAGGCCCTGCGTGTCCACCATGGAGATGTCACGGTGGATGCGCGCCGCGCCTCGCGCTCCTTCATACACCTCCATCCGCACCGTGTGGCCGAAGCCGAGCGTGCCGCGTGAGTTGAAGGGGACGGTGGGATCATCCCCGTCCACCTGGTCCTTGTCCGGCATGCCCGGCACGAGATTGGTCACGGTTCGCAGGCTGGGCAGCGGAATCTTGGGCATTTTGAACTCAGGGTCGAGAGCCTGGATCATGCTGCATGCGTTAAGCGTGAGTACAGCAAGCACGGCGGTCAGGAGGGAGAAAACGGCGCGGATCATGAACATTGAGTGAGGTGGGCTGATATGATGGAAGCCCCGCCGGGTGATGGCAAGGAGCTTTCACCATCCATACCACAAGCGGCTCACTTCCTGACCAGTTCGATGGCCTTCAGCCGGAAAAGCGGCTGCCGCTCCGGCACCTCAAGCGCGCTGAGGCGCAGGCGGTAGATGCCTGGGCGCTTGATCTCGACCTCGCCGACGATGCAGGAGCGAAACTCCTGCGTGCTGCCGGTGCGCACGACGCTAGTGCGCAGGGTTTTGCCCGCGATGACGACCTGATACACGCCCTCGCGCTGCGATTCGGAGGCCTGGCGCACGGCGATCTCATACTTGCCGGGCTGGTCGAATTGCAGATGCCACGAGGCCCAGTCGCCCACACTGAGCCAGTTCACCAAAATGTCCGCCATCAAATCCATGGCCCCCAGCTTCGGATAGTCGGCTTTGTCGGCGGAGATCGTGGTGGTGGTGTCACTCACCAGGGTGACTTTGGCCAGCGCGGCGTTGATGCCCTTGCTCATGGCCGTGGCCTGGGCCTTGCGCTGCGGATCGCTCACCGACAGTGCGTCAAAAAACGCGGCGGCCTGCGGATCGGTGAGGCGGCTGATCGCGGCGAGCGCCTGGTCTTTTTCACGCACGTCCTTGGCGGCTTCGTAAAGTCGCTGCGCCTGCGCAAACAGCTCGGACTGCGGCAGCTCGCCCGACTGCGAGCAGAGTTGCGTGGCGGCCGTCAGCAGCAGCAGACGGCAGGCGGGATCGGTCTCGCGCGGCAGACATGCGGCGAGGGCGGGCAGGGGATCGGAAGACGGCCATTGGGCGATGGCGCTGAGCGCGGCCTTGCGCACGCTCGCAGATGGATCAGCCACGGCCTCCATGATCACCGCGAGCGAATCCCCGCCGCCCACACGGCCAAGCACGCGCAGCAGCAGTGCCCTCACCGCATCCTTCGCGTCTCCACTGCGGTAAGCCGCGATGACCGGCGCGACGGCGCGGTTGCGGTCGCCTTGCGCCTCGATGGCCGAAACAGCGGCCTGCTCGGCGAAATCGGCTTCTTTGTCAGGCACATTGGGCAGCTCGGCCAGCAGCGGGGCGAGATCATCGCCCTGCGTGACGAAGCCCAGCGCGGTCCAGGCCGCCCGGCGCACGTTGGTGTCCGCGTCACGCACCAGCGGCAGGATTTGCGGGAAAGTGCCGCCGATCTCGCGCAGACCGATGATTTTGACGAGATTCGCCTTCGCCATGGGGCTTTTGGCGGAGCCGAGGTGGCTCACCAGCATGTTATTGACGACGTCTCCGCCTTCCGCCTGGCTCAGGGCCTGCGCGGCGGCGGCGCTGGTCTTGGGATTCTCCAGGTAGTCAAACAGCAGGCGCATGTCGAGGTCCGTGACCTGCGGTTTCTCGGCGTTGGCGATCTCCGCGAAGCGCTGCTGGCGTCCGGCCTCGCGTGAGCGCTCGATGAAGCGCTTAACCCCGAAGCCGCCGATGAGAATGATGAGGAACGGCAGCGTCACGGACGCCCATTTGGGAAAACCGGCCTTGGCCGGGCGTGAGGGCAGGGTGGGCAGCGGCGCGGCGCGGCTGGCACCGGTCACGAGTTTGGAAGAGGAACTGCCCGTCGGGCCGCCAGTCACCAGACGTGACGAACTCGTTCCCACCGCCCCGGTGACGAGTTTTTTGGTTCCGAGGCCAGCGCCTGCACCGGTATCTGCCGTGGTGTTTTGGTAAACTTGCAGTGCTTCGGCGATGGAGGCCGGGCGGCTGGCCGGGTCACGATTGATGAGCCAGTCCACCCACTGCACGAGGTTTGCAGGCATGTCCGGGCGCAGGGCGGCCAGCGGCGTGAGGCGGTGGTACAAATGCGCCACCATCACCTGGGGGTTCGTGTCGCCGATGAAGGGATACTTCTGCGTCAGCGCATAATAGAAAATGCAGCCCAGCGCATAGATGTCCGTGCGCACATCCACATCGGCGCGTTCAAACTGCTCCGGCGCCATGAAGTGGACGGAGCCAAACAACGCTCCCTGCGAGTCGGTGTCCTGCTGCACCGGTTGCTGGGCCGTTTTCGCCAGTCCGAAATCGAGAATCTTCACCTGAAAGCGTCCGGCGTTCAGCCACTGCACCATGAGGTTCCCGGGTTTCAGGTCCAGATGGATGATGCCCTGCTCGTGGGCGGCGCTCATGCCTTCCAAAACCTGGCGGACCAGCGAGTCGAAGTCCTCCAGCGTCAGCGCTCCGCGCATGATGATGTCCTCCAGCGTCTCGCCCTTCACCAGCTCCATCACGATGAAGCCGCCCTCCTCGTCCACGCCCGCGTCATGCACGGTGACGATGTTGGGGTGCTGCAGCACGGACTGCTGCTGCGCCTCGCGGATCAGCATGTCCATGGCGGTTCCCAAGTCATCCGCCTTGTCCGTTCGGATGCGCTTGATCGCCACCTCTCGGCCCAGTTGGCGGTCGCGGGCCCTGAAGACGGTTCCCAGGCCGCCTTCGGCGATTGGGGCGATGAGTTCGTAGCGGTCGTTCATTGGGGGCGGATGCTGACACTTCCAGCCTTTCACGCAATGAAACTTTCGCTCGTTTCTCCACCTGTGCTAAACTCACGTCTTTCATCATGCCTCTGCTGCAAGTCCAGGATCTCAAAATTCACTTCCCCGTGCGCGGGGGCTGGTTTGGCCGTGCCACCGACGTCATCAAGGCGGTGGACAAGGTCAGTTTCGATGTCGAGGAGGGCAGCACCGTCGGTCTCGTCGGCGAGAGTGGCAGCGGCAAATCGACCGTCGCCCGCGCTCTGCTGAAACTCACGCCCGCCACCGGTGGCAGCGTCACTTATCAGGGGCGCGAGATTCTCACCATGCCGGAGAATGAATTCCGCCCGCTGCGCAAGGAGATGCAGATGGTGTTTCAAGACCCCATCGGCTCGCTCAACCCGCGCATGACTGTCGAGTCCATCCTCGCCGAGCCGCAGCAGATTCACTTCAAGCAGCAGAGCCGCGACGAGCACCGCGAGGTCTCCGCTCTGCTGTTGCGCAAGGTCGGCCTGCCGGAGGACGCGCTCCAGCGCTACCCGCACGAGTTCAGCGGCGGCCAGCGCCAGCGAATCGGCATCGCCCGCGCCCTCGCCGTGCGGCCGAAGTTCCTCATCTGCGACGAGCCGGTCAGCGCCCTCGACGTCAGCGTGCAGGCGCAAATTTTGAACCTGCTCAAAGACTTGCAGGAGGAGTTTCAGCTCACCCTCCTCTTCATCGCCCACGACCTCGCCGTCGTCCGCCACATGAGCGACCGCATCGTCGTCATGCACCACGGCAAAGTCGTCGAGCAGGGCGATGCCGACGAACTCTGCGAAAATCCCCGCCACGACTACACGCAACGACTGCTCGAAGCCGTCCCCGCTCTCATTTAACAAAGCCGCAGATGTGTGCGGCGCTGGCAAAAGACGAATGACTCAAACCGAATGACGAATGAACTCCCAATGCCCGAATGCCGAATGATCTGCCGTTTCGCAGTCAGGTTCGTCATTCGGCTTTGGACCTCTAACTTCTAACTTCTCACTTCCGCATTCGTCATTCCACATTCGGATTTCGTCATTAGGACGCTTCCAATAACACTCCGGCTCTCTTTCCCTGCCTCATGACTCCTCTCTTCAAAAAATTCCTCGGCATGAACTGGCTGCTCGTGCTGAACATCGCCGGACTCATCGTCTTCGGCGTGTACGCCATCTTCAACGCCTCCGCGCACAAGGAGGAGGCCGAGTTTGCCTTCAAATGGCGCGATCAGATCCGTTGGGTGCTCATGGGCCTGCCGTTCTTCTTTGCCGCCTCGCTGCTCGACTACAAATGGATTCGCTGGGCCTGCCTGCCCATGTACCTGGCCGGCATCGGCGGCCTCGTCGCCGTGCTGCTCATTGGCGTGGAGATCGGGGGGAACAAAGCCTGGATTCGTGTCGGCGGCATGATGATCCAGCCCTCCCAGTTTGCCATCATGGCCGGCATCCTCATCCTCGCCGTCATCTTTGGCGAGCTGCCACGCCTGCTGCCCGTCTTCCGCCGTCCCTGGTTGCGCATCATGCTGGCCGGCCTCATCGCCGGAGTGCCCGCCGCCATGGTCATCAAAGAAGACTTGGGCTCCGGCCTCGTCTGGGGGCCGGTCTTCCTCTCCATGATGCTCATCGGCAGCATCCCGCTGCGCTACCTCATCACCCTCATGCTCTGCGTCGTCAGCTTCGTGCCGCTGGTGTATGTTTTTGGTCTCAAACCCTACCAGCAGGCCCGCATCAACTCCACCTGGTACATGATGACCAACCAGCTCGACAAGGTGGACCTGCAAAACGAGGGCTGGGTGGCCAAGCACCTGCAAATCGCCGTCTCCACCGGAGGATTGGAAGGGAAGGGGCCCGAGTCCAAAAAAGTCCCGGACCAGGCCTCCATCCACCGCACCTTCTTCCCGCACGAGTCCATCAACGACTTCATCTTCGGCGTCATCGCCGAGGAGTTCGGCTTTCGCGGCTCCGTGCTCGTGCTCTCCGGCATGGCCCTGCTCTTGTTGCAAAGCATTTTCGTCGCCTTCTGCGCCCGTGATCAGCTCGGGCGGCTCATCGTCGTCGGTGTGGTGGCCATGTTCTTCGTCCACACCTTTCAAAACGCCGGCATGAATCTCGTCATGCTCCCCGTCATCGGTCTGCCCATGCCCTTCGTCAGCTACGGCGGCACCTTCGTCGTCGTCACCCTCTTCCTCATGGGCATGGTCCAGAGCGTCTGGGTCCACCGCAACATCTCCGCCGTGAAGAAGAAGCGCAGCATCAACGGCCCTCGGGATGACGACGAAGAATAGCGCCGCTCCCGCCTTGGAGTCTTCGGTCCGCGAAGTTGACGGTTCATCTTTCGCAGAAGCCTGCTGCGGAGAAGGGATTGTTTACAGGGGTTGACGATCGTTGGCGATGGTTGGCAGTGGTTGGCAGTGGTTTGAAAGCCACCGTCAACGGCGCGACAGCGCCCTCAACCACGGCAAACCACGGCAAACGGGAGTAGGAGTGGTAAGGACCGAGGGTGAGGGTGGGCGCCTGGCCGCGCCACCAGGGTTTGGGTGGGACACCCCATGGTGCGGGGGACTGGGGCAGGCTAGGGGTGAACGGAGAGCAGTGCGAGCCTGCCATCGACCCATCTTATGAAATCCCTTCCATTCATCCTCCTCGCTGCGGTGCTGGCCTGCCACGGCCCTGCCGCCGCCCAGACCGGCATCCCCCGCGCCCTGGAACCGCAGCTCCGTGAGCAGGCGACGAACGTGGTGCATGACGGCATCGTGTTCCTTCGCGGTCAGACCTTCCTCATCCGCAACAACCGTGCGGTGCGGGTGGATGCCACCTTGGTGCCGGAGGGTCAGGTGCTGACCGCCGAGGGGCGGCTCGTGACCCTGCCGACCGATTTCGTCAACGATGCCACCCCGACGGTGCGCGAGGGGCTCTTCGCCGTGCGCGGACAGGCGTATCTGATCCGCGACGGTCGCATGATGCGGGTGGATGCGGCGCTGGTGCCAGAGGGCCAGGTGCTGACGGCGGAGGGCAGGCGGGTGCCGCTGCCTTCGGACTTCAGCGGTTTTGTGCTGGATCGTGCGCCCGATGGCACCGTGCTGCCGACGCCGCCGGTCCAAGCGGGGACCCAAACGCTCACGGGTCAGGCGGGTGTGCCGCAGGCACCGTCTCTCATCTCTCAAGGCGGGGAACAGAGCCCCATGCCCCCAAGCCAGGAGATCCGACGTGTCGTGGCGGCACCGGTGGGCGTGGAGGGCCGCGCAGAGTTGCCACTGCCGTCGGCCCCAGCGGGCCTTCAGACGTTCACGGGGCAGGCGGGTGTGCCGCAGGCACACTCCCTCATGCCTCTGGGCATGGAACGGAGAACCATCACGCCAAGCCAGGATGTCCCACGCGTCGTGGTGGCACCGGTGACCGTGGAGGTCCGCACCGCGCTGCCAGTGCCGATGAACCTCCTCCCGCCCGCAGTCCCCATCCAGAAGAACCCTTGATGGGTCGCGAACATTTCCTGCTGCCTCATTCAAGGTGTGGGATAACTGCGGACGAGGGCGTCCGCGCTCCTTTAGGTTCCCCATTGAATCTGGATGATGGGGCTTTTCAAAAAGGGTGCGGTGGCTTTTGAACAGGGGTATGTCTTGTTTGTCTGCCTCCCACCGCTTCGTGCGACTTCTTCTCCCCCATGAAATCCTCACTCAACGCTCTTGTCCTGCTCAGCCTCGCCGCCGCCTCCCTCGTGTCCGCCCAAACCCTGCCGGAGTTTGAAAAAGACGCGCAGGGTTCCAAAGACCACCCGATGCTGAAGCGAATCGAGGGTTCGACCATCCTGCGCTACACGACGAAGAAGTTTGACGGGCACCAGATCCCGCTGGAACGGGTGGTCTTCAACTACGAGACGCAGAAGTTCAACGCGTGGAAGAAGGTGGTGGTGGAGGGCGCGCGGACGACGATTTTTTACCGCCAGCCGAAGGATGCGGCCACGCTGGAGTGCATCCGGGGCTACCAGGAGGAACTCAAGAGCAACGGCTTTGAGGTTCTCTTTGAAGGCAGCAGCGGCGGCAAGCCGCAGGATGATGGCAACACGCTGGACAACGGCTACGGTCGCTTCTTGAAGGAGGTTTATCAAACCGAGACCGACTACGCGCTGCAGGAGTACACCTTGCCGGGCTGCGAGGACTTTCGCTACACGGCTTTGAAAAAGGCGGGCGAGGGCGGGGCGGGCGATGTCTATGTGACGATCTTTGCCGGTGCCATCACGGATTCCTGGAAGGATCTGGAGAAGGGGCTGGCCCCTGGCACGGTGGCGGCCCGGGTGGATGTGATCGAGACCAAGGCGATGCAAAACCGCATGGTGCAGGTGAAGGCGGCTGAGATGGAGAAGCAGATCAGCACCACCGGTCGTGTGGCGCTGTACGGCATCTACTTTGACACGAACAAGGCAACGCTCAAAGCCGAGTCCGACAGCACGCTTCAAGAAGTGCAGAAGCTGCTGCAAGATGATGTGGAGCTGAAGCTCCTGGTGGTGGGGCACACGGACAACGTGGGAGAGTTCGAGTTCAACCGCGATCTTTCGAATCGCCGCGCCGCCGCAGTGGTGGAGGCCCTGACGGGCCGTTTTGGCATCTCGAAGCAGCGTCTCTTCCCCTTTGGTAGCAGTTTTGCCAGCCCGGCGGCGCCGAACACGACCGAGGATGGCCGTGCGAAGAACCGCCGTGTGGAGCTGGTTCGGTGGAACTGATTTGAAGGAGGCGAGACGGCGGCCTTGTTGAGAAACTACCGGCGTGAGAAGTTAGAGGTTAGAGGTTAGAAGTTAGAGGTGTCGCCTGGCGCCACTTCTGACATCTGACTTCTAACGTCCCACATGTTCCCTCCTGAGTTTTTCAATTCCATGAGCAAGAAGGCGATTGCGTCCGAGAACGTGCGCAAAGGCCTGAAGTACATCCTGCTCAATCACGTCGGCCTGTGGGAGCTGCTGCGCGGAGCTGCGGCGGCGTGACACCCGCCCAGATAACGGAGGCTACTTCTTGGCGTCTTCCACGGCGTCGCGGATTTTCTCGCCGGGGCGCTGGTCGAGTGTGTCGTCGATTTTGTCGCCTATTTTCTCGCCGGTGGTTTTCTCTCGGCAGGCTGGCAGAGCGGCCAGGGTGAGGAGGGCAAAGGGGAGCAGGAGGAGGATGTTTTTCATGGGGTTAAAGAGGGGCAAGGTGCTGGCCGGGGGCTGCGCTAGGAAATGTTCAAGTCTTTGCGCGCGACGGCGATGGAGATGGCGTAACCGCCCATGACATCCATGAGCGACATGAGGCCGAGTAGGAAGAAGACGTTGGTGCCGGCCCTGGCGACGACGAGGAACTCGACGATGAAGCTGATGAACACCAGCATGGAGAGGAGGTGCTCCAGGGTGGAGTGCTGGGTGGTGCGGGTGGACTTCAGGATTTCGATGAAGAGCAGGGCGAGTCCGCCGGTGATCATAACTTCGTTCCAACTGACGTTCCAGGCCGAGCCGGAGATGAGGACGGCACCCCACAGCGGCTGCTCCGCCACGAGCCGGAAGTCGTGCCCCATGGCGAGGGCGAGATTGTAGGCCAGCAAGGCGAGCGCGAGCATGGGAATGCTGCGAATGATGCCGGGCCTGGCTCGTACGGGGAGGTCGCTGATGGGATTCATTGGCAGAGATGAGAAATCAGGGAACAAGGCGTCCGGTCACACGCAGACGCAGGCCGCGATGGACTACCATGACGCAGGATCACAGCCTGGGCCATGGGGTGAATGCCCCACCTGCATTTCCTCTCTTCTACACCCGCGCCAGTCCCAGAAGCTCCTTCACGCGCACGATTTCCACTGCCGAAGTTTTGGCGATGAAGCCGCGGGCGTGGGCGAAGTGGACGTCCGGCTCTTTTTCGATGCGGGTGAAGTCGTAGCGCGGATCGTCGTTGTGGCGTGAGAGACCGTAGCCGCCACCCCGGCGGTCGGGGTAGATGAGCGCGGCGATGCTGCGGCTCTTGCCGATGCTTTCGAGGTAGCGGTCAATGCCGGCGGAGGGTTCGTCGGGAAGGGGATCGGTGCGGGGGAGGAAGAGGATTTCATTTCCATCCACGTTCCAGATTTCGGCGTGCTGCGCGACGAAGTCGATGCGCGAACGCAGGTCGCGCAGATATTCCAGGGTGTCCTGGCCGATGTAGCTGAGGATTTCCCACAGCGGCTCGCCGGGCTCCAAGCGTCTGGCCTTGGCGAAACGACGCAGGATGGTGACGTCGATGGGAGAGGTCAGCTTGTTCATCGTGCCGCGATCCACGCCGAGCCACTGGGCGGTGACGTTTGGGCCGCGAGTGTCGAACCACTCGGCAGGCTCCAGCCAGTCACAGAACTGGCGGGCATCCTCATAGACACCGAGGTGCTGGAGCACGAGGCTCAGCGCGCATACGGGCGGGTGGTCGGCTGGAAATTGATGATGGTCGAAGTTGTTCCGCTCGGGGGCATGCTCGCCGCCGACATCGACCACGGCGATGGTCGGATCAGCGAGATCGCTCTCAGAAGGTTCGCGGCGCACGATGGGCACGCGGTGCAAGGCGGCAAGAAGGCAGCAAGCTAGGAGTTCGTCCTTATGAGCGCCGCCGGGATGAGTGAGAATGAGGGTGAGGGACACCGGAGAAGGGGACGAATGACAGGCGGCGCGGCAACTGATCTTTCTTCAAAATTGAAAACGCAGTAACTTGGGACGGCATGGCGCAGGCGTCACCCACTGACGCGATGGCACGAGGCGATGACTCGACATCGCGGATCTGCTGGGCAGGCAGGAATAAGAATCACCACAGCAGCGGCACACCGTAGGCGGAGAACTGCGAGTCGCAGGTGAGGAGGGTCAAGCCTTCGGCCTGCGCCTGCGAAATCATGAGCCGGTCAAACGGGTCGCCATGATGCCTCGGCAGCGTGATCACTCCGCGATAGTGCTCCAAGCTCGTGGGTAACATTTGAAAGCCATTGGCATCCAACACACCGGGGAAGATCACATCGTAATCCGTCTGGAGATGTAGTTTGCCGAGTGATACATTGATGGCCATCTCCCAGGGCACCGCATGGCTGATGAAGCGCTCATTCGCATCGTCCTCCATCGCCGCCCGAGCTGCCGTGCTCAGGGAGGGGTTGCCTTCGCAGAACCAGATCAGCGCATGAGTGTCGATCAGAAGGCGCATCACATGTAGTCTTTGAAGTCCTCTAGAGGCTCATCAAAATCCGCTGCCATCGAAATCTTTCCTCGCAGACAGCCAAAGCCTTTCAGGCTTCCCTCAGCCTCAGTCTCAGTCTCAGTCTTCGCTGATTGCACCACAGGCTCCAGTTCCGCCTTTACACGGATGGAGAGCTTTCGCCAAGCCATCGGCACTGGCAAATGCAACGTGCCATCAGCAGAAGGTTCAAAGACCGCAGAAATCGTGCTCATGGCTGGAGTTTAGCGGGTCCGGCTTTCCGGGCAACTCTCGATTGGAGCCTCAGAACTCACCCCTTCCGCTCAATCGCCATGGCGATGCCCATGCCGCCACCGATGCAGAGGCTGGCGATACCGCGATGGAGATTCAGGTCTTCCATGAGGTGAAGAAGTGTGACCAGCACGCGAGCACCGCTGGCACCGATGGGATGGCCGAGGGCGATGGCTCCTCCGCGTTGATTTAGTTTGTTCGCATCAACACCGAGCTGCTGGGCGCAGGCGAGCGCTTGGGCGGAGAAGGCTTCGTTGATCTCGATGGCGTCCACTTCGTCCAGTTTCCAGCCGGTTTCCTCACACAGACGACGAATGGCGTGAACGGGGCCGAGGCCCATGGTGGCGGGATCGCAGCCGACGGCGGTGCTGGCGATGATGCGGGCGCGTGATGGCAAGTTGTGCTCGGTGATGGCGTAGGCGGAAGCCAGCACGAGCAGCGCGGCACCATCGTTGACGCCAGAGGCATTGCCTGCGGTCACGCTGCCGTCTTTGCGGAAGGCGGGCTTGAGTTTGGCGAGCTTTTCCAGCGTGGTGTCAGCACGCGGATGTTCATCGTGCTGCACGAGGCCGTCGCGAGATTCGATGGGCACGATCTCGCGCTGAAAAGCATCACGACTGGCAACGGTGCGTTGCTGGCTGAGGAGGGCGAAGGCATCCTGCTCGGCGCGGGTGATGCCGCAGGTTTCGGCGATGCGTTCAGCGGTCTCGCCCATGCCGAGTCTGAGCACGGGATCGGTCAGGCCATCGGCGAGGATAGCATCCATGAGCGTGCTGTCACCGAGCTTGCAACCGCTGCGCAAGTCAGTGGCGTAATGCGGGGCGCGGCTCATGGATTCGACGCCTCCGGTGAGCACGAGCGCGGCTTCGCCGGAAGCGATGGAATCGGCCGCGAGCGCCACGGCTTTCATGCCTGAGCCACAGACCATGCTGGCGACAAACGCGGGCACACTCTGCGGCAGACCGAGACGCAGGCCGAGCTGACGCGCCACATTCATGCCTGACCCAGCGGTGAGCACTTGGCCGACGATGACTTGGCTGATGGCAGGCTTCAGCGCCTCCGGCACGATGGTCTGCGCAACAGGCAGGGCGAGATCAGCGGCAGAAAGCGAGCGCAGGCCACCGCCGAGCCGGCCAATAGGCGAACGTCGTGCATCAACAATGTGAACAGGTGTGGAGTAGATCATGAGTGCGTGGCGAAACAGTCTGGGGGCATCGTTGTTGTCGAGGTGATGACGGGCGTGAATTCCATCTGGTCGAGCACCTGCGTTTGCAAGTCCACACCCGGGGCCAGTTCGGTCAGTTGCAGTCCTTGCGGAGTGAGGACAAAGACGGCGCGCTCAGTGACATAGAAGACCTCCTGCCCGCGCTGCAGCGCCGTGGGGCCATGGAAGCAAACATGCTGGATGCTGCGCACGAACTTGGGATGACGCCCCTCGTTAACAATCTTGAGCTGACCGGCTTCGACCACGACATCGAGATCTCCAGCACGCAAAGTGAGGCAGAACACGAGCCGCCGTGCGCTTTGGGCGATGTTCACGAAGCCGCCGACACCGGCGAAACGTCCGGCGAAGCTGGTGACGTTCACGCTGCCTTCCGCATCCACCTCCACCGCACCGAGCACGGCGATGTCGATGCCGCCGCCATCATAAAAATCGAATTGCGAGGGCTGATCAATAATCGCCTCCGGGAAATGGCTGCAACCAAAGCTCAGGCCCGAGGCAGGCACGCCGCCAGTGGGACCGCTCTCGACGGTGAGTGTGAATTCCTTCAAGCGCCCGGTCTCCGCCGCGACCATCGCCACACTTTCAGGCAGGCCGATGCCGAGGTTCACGATGTCACCTGCACGAATCTCCATCAGCGCGCGCTGACCGATGATCTTGCGCTCGGAGAAGCCCATCGTCGGCAAGGTGAAGTCATCGCTGCGAGAAGTGACCAAGGACTCGTCAAACGTCACGCCAAAGGTCTGATCATGCTCTGCTCCATCGCTGACGACGATGTAATCCACCAAAATACCAGGCACGCGCACAGACTTCGGATCAGAAAATGAGTCCACCATCTTCTCCACCTGCGCGATGACGATGCCACCGTGATTTTTCGTCGCTTGCGCGATGGGCAGGACCTCGCCGATCAAACCCTCGCGCTCCATGCTCAGGTTTCCACGCGCATCAGCCGTGGTCGCGCGGATGAGGCCGACGTGGATGGGCACGGGCTTGTAGCGCAGCCAGGTTTGCCCATCCAGCTCGATACGCTCCACCAGCGGCTCTGTGGTGCGCGCATTCATGCGGCCACCGCTCTGCGCGGCATCAATGAAGGTGTTCATGCCGACCTGCGTGATGAGTCCGGGCCGCTTCGCCGCGATCTCGCGCAGCAGCACGCTGAGCACGCCTTGTGGAAAGTTGTAGGCCTCGATCTCGTTCGCGAGCGCCAGCGCACCCAGCTTCGGCGCGAGGTTCCAATGCCCGCCAATGACACGTTTGATCAGCCCCTTGTGCGCCAGATGGTTCAAGCCTCGCTCAGAGCGATCTCCCTGCCCGGCGCAGTAGTAGAGCGTGAGATCGTCTGGCGTGCCGGTTTGCAAAAACCGACGTTCCAGGGCCGACGTGAGCATCTCTGGATGTCCCGCGCCGACGAAACCACCCACGGCAACCGTCGCGCCGCTGGGAATAGCGGCGATGGCTTCATCCGCGCTCACTTGAAACGCCGCGGCTCTCATCCGCGCCAGCCTCCGTTCACTTCGATCGTTTGACCTGTCACATACGAAGCCAGCGGTGAGCAGAGAAACAGCGCCACATTCGCGATCTCCTCCGTGGTGCCGAAGCGGCCCAGCGGCACGTTCTTGATCATCTCGGCGCGCACGTTTTCAGGAATGGTCGCCGCCATCGCAGTGTCCACCACACCGGGCGCGATGGCGTTGGCGCGGATGTTTCGCCGCGCAGCCTCGCGACTGAGCACGCGCATCATGGCCTGCACGCCGGCTTTGGCCGCTGCATAGTTCGCCTGACCGTAAAAGCCCTGGATCGCCGCGATGCTGCCCATGCTGACGATGGCCCCATGGTCGCGCATGATCTCCAGCGCGAATTTGCAGCACTGAAAGACGCCCGTGAGGTTCACATCGATCACCGAGTCCCATTCATCCATCGACATCTTCGCGATGGTGCGATCGCGTAGGATGGCGGCGTTGTTGATGAGAAAATCGAGTCCGCCATGCGCCTGCTGGATGCCTGCCATCATCGCCTGCACCGCCTGCGTGTCAGCCACATTAGCTGCTGTGGGAAACGCGCTTCCCGGACGCAACGCGTTGAGTTCATCGGCGATGCGTTGGGCGTCATCGCCCGTGCTGCCGATGCCGGGATGATTCAAAACCACGATTGCTCCCGCCGCATGAAACGTGCGGGCCATCTGCGCGCCAATGCCTTGTGAAGCGCCCGTGATAAGGGCGACCTTGCCGGTTAGATCAATGCTGTGACTCATGAGATTTATTTCGCTGTGTAGCCGCCATCCACCGGCAGAATTACGCCGGTGATGTAAACAGTGCCGTTGCGCAAAAGGAAGACTAAAACGCCGCCAAGATCGTTTTCATCGGTCATGCGGTTCAACATGGTGTGCTTGTGCTCGCTGAAGCGCTGTCTATCCGGCGTGCCCCCCATACCGTCTTCAGTACGCACCGCACTCAAAGGCACGGTCAGTCAAAAAAACAGCCGCGCTTTCTGATGAAACCCACACCACTCCAGGCAAAGCCCGCCCGCCGCAGAAAAACCCGCGTTTAATGCAGGAAGTGACGCACGCCGGTGAAGCACATGGCGAGCTTGTGCTCATTGGCGGCGGCGATGACTTCTTCGTCCTTCACGGAGCCGCCGGGCTGAATGGCTGCGGTGGCACCGGCTTCGGCGGCGGCGATGAGGCCGTCGGGGAAGGGGAACATGGCGTCGGAGGCGACGATGCTGCCTTTGAGTGAGAGACCGGCTTCCTTGGCCTTCCAAATGGCGATGCGGCAGGAATCGACGCGGCTCATCTGCCCAGCGCCGATGGCGAGGGTGCGATCATGCGTGGCGAAGACGATGGCGTTGGATTTGACGTGCTTAACGACACGCCAGCCGAAGCGCATGGCCTCCAGCTCGTCGCGGGTCGGGGGACGGACGGTCTTTACTTTCGTTTCGAGATCGTCGAGGCCGAGAGCGTGGAAATCGCTGTCCATGACCATGACGCCACCAGGAGCGGAGCGGATGACGGGTTCGGCGAGGGCTTCGGCCACGCCGGGGAGCATCTGGATGAGGCGCAGATTCTTTTTCTTCTGCAAGAGGGCGCGGGCGTCTGCATCGAAATCGGGCGCGATGATGACATCGGTGAAGATCTCAGAGATGATGCGGGCGAGGCCGAGCGTCATGCTGCGGTTCACGACGATGACGCCGCCAAAGGGCGCCTGCTTGTCGGTCTCGAAGGCTTTCTGCCAGGCTTCGCGCAGGTCTTCATCCGCGCAGCCGACGCCGCAGGGGTTGGTGTGCTTCAAGATGGCGACGGTGGGGCGGCGGAATTCGAGAGCGATCTCGGCCGCAGCGTGGATGTCGAGGACGTTGGTGTAGCTGAGTTCTTTGCCGTGCAGTTTGACGAAGTAGTCGCCGAAGTTGCCGTAGAGCGAGGTCTTCTGATGCGGGTTGTCGCCGTAACGCAGCTCGGAGTAGAGGGGCAGGGAGAGATTGAAGGTCTTCTGCGTGGTCTGCTCCTTGTTGAGGAAGCTGGCGATGGCGGAATCGTAGTTGCCAGTGCGGTGGAAGACTTTGCAGGCGAGGCGTTCGCGGGTGCCGAGGGTGGTGTCACCGGCGTTTTCCTTCATCTCGGCCAGCACCACCGGGTAATCCGCCGGATCGGTGATCACGGTGACCCAGCGGTGGTTTTTGGCCGCCGAACGCAGCATGGACGGGCCGCCGATGTCGATGTTCTCGATGGCTTCTTCCAGCGTCACATCCTTCTTCGCGATGGTCTGCTCAAAGGGGTAGAGATTGACGACGACGAGGTCGATGACGGGGATGTCGTGCTTCTTGGCGTTGCGCTTGTCCTCCTCATTGTCACGGCGCTGAAGCAGGCCGCCGTGGACTTTCGGGTGGAGGGTTTTGACACGACCGTCGAACATTTCCGGGAAGCCGGTGTGATCGGAGACGTCCGTGACCTCCAAACCGCCTTCTTTCAGGTGCTTGGACGTGCCGCCGGTGGAAAGCAGCTCCACCCCGAGCGCCGCCAGGCCTTTGGCAAAGTCGAGAAGACCGGTTTTGTCGGAAACAGAGAGCAGGGCGCGGGCAATGGGCATGAGAGGGAGGGAAGGGTCGGGGGCGCGGAGTAAAGGGAGATTTGCGGGGGTGCCAACAGCATTCTATGAGCCGTTTTTGGCCCCCGTTGCTTGCCCTGACTGCCGGGCGCGTCCACAGCGTTTTGGGCGCGGTTTTGCCAGGCTTGAATTTCATGGACTCCAGTCGAACCAGTCAAAGAGCTTGGATGGGTCAATATCCGGCCATTCGAGCCATGATAGATCAATGTCAGGCCACTGAAAGGATCCCCCAGCCAGGTCGGTCAGGACTTCCGCCTTCATCGCTGCGTAATCGCAGATTTCTCCTGCCGCGTCATGCAATGCCCTGAAGTCTTCTGGAGACGAGAAGATGCAATAGGCCCAACAGACCCAGTCCACAGGGTAGCCGCGCGCAGTGGCCGCCCTTCCGATGTCATCCGTCTTGTAGTACCGTCGTTTCCCGTGGCGGCTGACGAGTTCTTCTCCAACCGCTCCGATAAAGGCCTGTTTATCTTCTGGCTTCAATGTGCAGGCAGGGCGGGCGGGTGCTTCCATGGGAGCGTTTTACCCTCCTGTGTTGGTGGGTGACAACAAAAAATGTGGATTGGCTCCCGTCTGGGAGGGGAAAAGCCATGGGTGATGTTTGCAGAGGTAGGAAGGCAGCGTCGCCGAAATGATGTGCCAGATGCTCGTAGGGCGGAGGTGTTCGGCGCGCAATACTTCGCAAACAGGAAGAATGACATTCGCCGAACTATCCGGCCCGTCTGGAGGCGTGCGCGAGCCGAGGAGCGTGCGATCACGCCACCAGCCGGATAGTTGGGCGGCGTTCATGCTGACGACGTCATCTCCGCCCAACCCATCCGGCCTGGTTGGATTCACAAAACCTAGTGACGCGGGACGGTGACGTGCTGACCTACTGACGCGCTGTCTCACCGCTCGGCTGCCCCACCGGCACCGTCGGCACATACGGCGGGTAGAATTTCCGTGTGCCGAACTCAATGTATCGGTTCTCGCCGCTTTTAAGGTAAACGGGGGCTTTCGCGTTTCCCCAGTCCTGTGCCCGCTGGTAAACGAGGTGCCTGCCAGTGGCGTCGAGCGCGAGCTTGAGCATGGTGGCGTCGTCAAACACGACCGGATCGACGCTGCGGCGGTACAGTCCCTTTTCCTGGCCGGGGAGGCGCAGGTTTGGCTCGTAGCGGTCTTCCTGGCCGAGGGCGGTGTAGTAGCGCGTGTCGCCGAGGGCCGTGGGGTATTCCGTCCACTCGTAATCCGCCGGGTGGAGGTGGATGCGCCAAGCCAGGATGACGAGGCAGCACAGCAGCAGCGCCCAGCCATGCAACAGGCGTCCGGGCGTGTCGCGGAGTTCGTTGGCGGCCATGCGTGGATGAAAGACGCGGGCTGGAGCGAGGCAAGGGGGATTTGGATTGTCATCCGCCTTCGCTTCGGCTTCGATGCGCGGCTTATGAGCAAAAAATGGCGCGTCGCGGGCATCAACTTCGATCACTTTCACATGGGCGACCTGCTGCGGCAGACCTCGCAACATGCCAACGCCGAGATCGTGGGCATCAGCGACGAGCAGCCGGAGCGGCTGGTGGATGCGGCGCGGAACTTTGGCCTCTCGCAGGAGCAGGTGTTCACCGACTACCGGGCCTGCATGGAGCAGACGAAGCCGGACATCGTGATTCTTTGCCCGGCGGCCTCGAAGCATGGCGAGTGGGTGAAAAAAATCGCCTCCTACGGCACGCACATCATCATGGAGAAGCCGTTTGCGGGGTCGCTGGCCGAGGCGGACTCGATGATCGCCGCCATGCAGCCGCACGGGAAGCTGCTGACCGTAAACTGGCCGCTCGTCTGGGACGCCGGGCAGCAGACGGCGCATCGTTTGATCCGGGAGGGTGTCATCGGCGAGGTGCGCGAGTTTCATCACCACGGCGGCAATCGCGGGCCTCTTTACCATGGCGCGGACAAGATCGAGAAAGAACCCAGCGCCGCCGACAAGGCCGCGAGCTGGTTTTACAGCGCCAAGCAGGGCGGGGGATCGCTGCTGGATTACATGGGCTACGGCACCACGCTGGGCACCTGGCATCTCGGTGGCAAGAGCCCGCTCGAAGTCACCGGCGTCTGGGACGAACCCGTCGGGCTGGAAGTGGATGAGCATGCCGTGGCCGTGATCCGCTACAGCTTCGGTTTGAGCAAAAGCGAGACGCGCTGGGGCACCTTCACCGATCCGTGGACCTTCCAGCCGCAGCCGAAGTGCGGCTTCGTCCTCAAAGGCACCGACGGCACGATCTCCTGCTACGACTACGAGAAAACCATCCGCGTGCAGACCCGTGCCCGGCCCGAGGGCTACGAGGTGCCGGTGGACGAGGTGAAAGCGCCGAACCGCAACCCGGTCGAGCACGTCATCCACCACCTCGAAACCGGCGCGCCTTTGATTGGGCCGCTGCGCCTCGACATTTCCCGCATCGGTCAGCAGATCGTCGATACCGCGTTCCAGAGCGCGAAGGAAAAACGGACCCTGAAGCTGGTGAGGGCGTAATGATGATTAAGTTCGGAGTCACACACAATGAGATCTTGGATCCAAACCCTGCACATGCCGCTGCTAGCGCTCTCGCTGGCGGCCTGCGGGCATCGCCGTGTGCAAGAGCCGGAAATTCGCGTGGCGGAACTCACGCCCGGCAGCGCCGCGCCGCAGCGCCTGGTGATCGGCGTGGCGCAGCAGAAGATGGTCACCTTTGACTGGCAGAAGCCGAAAAAAATGTACCCCGTGAGCACGTCAAAGTTTGGCCTGGGCGACAAGCCTGGCTCCAATCGGACGCCGCTGGGGCAGTTGGAGGTGGTGAAAATCGTCGGGGAGGGGCTACCCACAGGCTCTCGGCTCAAGGCCCGCCAGCCGACAGGGGAAATCGTGCCGGTGAACGCGCCTGGGCGCGATCCCATCGTGACGCGGGTGCTCATTTTGAAAGGCCGGGAGAAAGGCAACGCCCGGACCCAGCAGCGCTCCATTTACATCCATGGCACGCCTGCCGAGGGAAAGCTGGAGACGCCCGCCTCCTGGGGCTGCATCCGCATGGCCTCGGAGGACATCATTGAGCTGTGCCGGTGGATCAAGCCCGGTGCCAGGGTGGACATCGTGACCGGTAAGGTGCCCGCACCGAACCAACTGCCGCAGTGAGGCGATCACTCCCACCCTCCACCGTGGTCGGCACGATTGAGGCCGGAGTCAGGCTCAAGTCGGCGTAGTTGTCGATGGGTGCCAGTACATTCACTTCTGGGAATAAGGCCGCGCAGTTTGCCGCGAGAAGCGGTGGAATCGTTCGGGTGGTTCTCCAATGTGAGGGAGCTGATTCAAGCCACCACACGTTTCTTTTTCGCTACATGCGAGGCAGGACAGAATTAATCCCGTGCGACTGATGATGATGTGATTGCAGTTCCGCTTAGTGTAAATACAAACTCATAAGTAACATTTAAGTAACGACTAAATCGTAAATAATGCGCCTGGCGGGTGTGAATTCATTTGCCATTTAAAACGTATAAAACATTCGCTCTTCATTCATAAATAGCTTAATAGAATAGAGTCATTCTAACGGTTGAGACGCGGAGCCTCGAATTTGGACACACGTTTGATTTGGCCACACTGACACTTTTCAAACACACCCATGATGCGATCCTCTGGGGGTTGCTATGACCTCGAACAGGGCAGAGTCCTGCCCTTTAGGAGCCATTTAATCACAAATAAATGTAACGCATTAATCGTGTCATAAAACACTCCAATGCCCGATCCGACACACCTCCAAATCACTCACTTTCGCGATTTCTGAAAACCCGAGTTGGGCGAAAACTCAGGTTCTATACGTTTTTCAATCGTTACAAAATGATGGGGTTGGCCCCATGATCTCATTGCTCAAACGCGCGGCAGTGGTCCTCCGAGTCCGGCCAGGCCAGCTCCGGCAGTCAAGCCCTCCCATAGGTTCAGGTTCAGAATCGCCGAGGTGCCGCGCAGCAGCCCGCTGCCGCCATGACGTGCCTCAGCGAGTTTGTCATCCAGGTATAGGCTTCAGGCGGTTGACGGAATGGTCGAATTGGAAACGGGGGCAGGGGGCATTGAGGAAGTTGGACGTCAGCCATTCCATTCCACAGACGACTCACGCAAGTAGATCGAACTTCCAAGTTCGGTCTCAAGTCGAGCCACACATCCGCAGACTTGCCAAGGCTCAGATGGCTTGGCTATGCTCGGCCATGCGCTCTGGATTCTCGCGGAGTGGTTTGAGCCTGAGAGGAATCGGGCTTGGGACGAGCAGATGCAGGCTGACACCGAGGCTGGAAGGCTGGATTTCTTGTTTGAGGAAGCCGCCGCCGCTCTTCAGGTCAGCCGATAAGGCATTTCCAGCCCTTCAAAAGACACTTTAATTAACCACAAACAATCAATGTAAAGCGAAGTATTATGGTGTCGGTTCCGGTTCATAATGTAAATTTTCAGCCGCGAGACCAGATTCTCATTTCACTGGTCCAAGCCCACCATTCTCAAACCCTTAGCGGGTTTCTCTGTGTTATCTGTGACAATCAATGACCACGCTTCTTCTAACTCCAACTTTGGCACGCGGCGGCTATGGACCCGATCCGATCATGGTTTTTGTCGGTTTCGTCGTCATCGCTGCCATTTACCAACTGCTTGTTCAGCTTGGAGCTTCCAAGGTCCGAGGATCGAAGAAGCCTCAAACACCTCGACAGCAACGGAGGCACGAACAAAAGAGTGCCCAGGAAGGTCTGAATTCGCTGGGTGGCTGCATTGGTGGGGTTTGTGTGATAGGCGTTATTGGGACTATTCTGTGGCAGGTCATCAAATTGGTTTGGAATTTGCTGACCGCAGGTCCCTGATAAGAATAACACCCTGCTCCGTAAGAACGGCCTCAGCCTGAGAATCGAGCGGTCAGCAAGCATTGAAAGGTTCCAAAGCACGGCGATGCAGTTATTGCTTCCGTTCCCTTCGCCACCAGCGAAGAACCCACGGCTAAATGTTCTCCTTTTGCGTACTGCGTGCTGTTTTCAGCGCAAATGACAGGCCGTGCCTGATCACCGAGCTGCTGCAATTTCCACCCCTTCCCTGTGGATAGTGGGTGAGGGGCGAACCTATTTCCTACAATTCAGGCAACTCAAAGATTTGGAAAAGCACGGCGGGACAACAATTCTCCCAGGAACTACTGAATCAGTTCCTCCAATTCCCCCTCGCTCAGGCCTTCCATCATGGGGGCTTGGTCGTTGAGGGCGGCTTCGACGAGGCCGCGTTTTTGGGCTTGGAGTTTGAGGATGCGCTCCTCGACGGTGCCGCGAATGGCCAGGCGGTAGGCGTTGACGACCTTTTGCTGGCCGATGCGGTGGGCGCGGTCGATGGCCTGGGATTCGACGGCGGGATTCCACCATGGGTCGGCCAGGATGACGCTGTCGGCGGCGGTCAGGTTAAGGCCGTAGCCGCCGGCTTTGAGGCTGATGAGGAAGATGCGGCAGTTCGGGTCTTTCTGGAAGCGCTCCACCTGGGCCGAGCGGTCCTGGCTGCTGCCGTCCAGGTAAGCGTGATCGAGTTTCTGGGTCTGGAAGCGTTCACGCATGAGGCGTAAGAACTGCACGAACTGGCTGAACACGAGTATTTTACCACCAGATTCGAGCGCGGACTCGACCTGGTCGTGCAAGGCGGCCCATTTGCCGGACAAATCGTCCGGCTCCAGCCCGGCCAGCGCCTCCGGCCGGATGCCGGTGAGGCGCAGATCGCAGCAGACCTGGCGCAGGCGCAGCAGGACGGTGAACATGGTCATCTTGGCCCCGTTCTGGCCGGAGCGGCGGCGGGCGGCCTTGATCTCCTCCCGGCCCTCCTCCAGGATTTTGCGGTAAAACTCGGCCTGGGCGGCGCTGGGCACGCACCAGAGCACCTGCTCGATCTTTTCCGGTAGATCCTTCAGCACCTGCCGCTTCATGCGGCGCAGGAAGTACGGCTGGGTCAGCTTTTGCAGTCGCTGGGCCGCCGCCTGTCCGGCGGGCAGGCTCAAACCGGACTCGATGGGGCTTTCAAACCGCTCTTTGAAGGATTTTTGGTTCCCGAGGTAACCCGGCAGCGCGAAGTGGAAAATGGACCACAAATCACGCACCCCGTTCTCCAACGGCGTCCCGGTGAGGGCGATCCGGCCGGTGGCCTTGAGGCTGCGCAGCGTTTTGGCGGCGTCCGTGTCGGGATTGCGGATGAAGCTGGCTTCATCGAGCAGAATCAGGCCGAACTTGATATTTAAGTAGTGTTGATTATCTCTGATAATCAATTGATAAGAGGTTAATATCACGTCATGGGCGGCGATCTGCCCCAGCGCTTTTTCCCGGTTCGAACCCTGCACCTGGAGCACTTTCATCTCCGGCGCGAAGCGCTCAAACTCCGCCTGCCAGTTCCCCAGCAGCGATTTCGGGCACACGACCAGCACCGGCCCCGAATTCCCGCCCTGGCGCTTCAAAAACAACGCCAGAGCGATGCTCTGGACAGTCTTCCCCAGGCCCATCTCATCCGCCAGGATGCCGCCGCGTCCTTGCAGGATGCGGGAGGTCATCCAGCAGACGCCTTCCATTTGGTAAGGCCGCAGCAGGCCAGCCAACTCGCCGATCTGGGCGCGGATTTCCTGGTCTGAAACGGTCTTTGCCCCCCCTGCTCCGCTGTCCTCGCCGCCAAAGTAAGCCGCATGCGCCCCGTGCATCCGCGCTCCTTCCGGGGTCAGTTCCAGCGGCACGTCGCGCAGCGATTCTTCCAGATCGTCCACCGCCGCGAGGTCGAGGACGTAACGCTTGCCGTTGCCCTGCACCGAACGCTGGCCGGAACGCACCAGCCGCAGCACCTCTGCCCGTGGCAGCCGGAAGCCGTCGGCTGACTCGTAGGCGAACTCCATGTTCATCCAGTCGCCACCGCCGGAGCGGCCCGTGTCTGGCACAAACCGCGTCGTGGGCGCTATCCGCTGCACGCCTCGGATGGCCGTGCGCCAGCGCTCGCCCTCGACAATGGTGGCCAGTTCGCGCAGGCGGCTCAGCTCCGAGGCGTAGAACCGCATGATGTTCTCTCCGCCCTGCAAACGCCAGCTCTGAACCGTGTCCGGCTGGAATCCGAGCGCCTCCAAACGACGTGAAAGCCGGGATTCGCCATCTATGTTACGAACGTAAAATATAAACTCATGTGAATCATCTTGAAGCGGAAATGGCGAGGTTTTGCCGCTGACCTGCCCCCCTTCCGGCACCACCGGCCAGCGATGCGGGCCGTGACGGGCGATGATCCGCGCCTCGACACTCTGAAGCGAGCCTTCGAGGTGAATTTCGAACTCACACGGTACTGGCGAGACGTGAAAACGCTCCAGACCACCCCGCAGCTCCATTTGAAAACATTCCCCCAAACGCTCCCCCTGCTCCGCCAGCCAGCGCAGCGGCCGGGAGGCGGCGGCGCGGCCCAATTCGGCCGCCAGGGTGGCGAGTTCGGGATGATCCGAGGCATGGCGAAACAGCGCCCCGGTTTCCTGACAGACCCACCAAGCGCCCCACACCGGGCGCTGAGCGCCACCGGCCAGTTGCAGCCGCACGGTCTGACCGGCGACCGATTCCACCACCAGCGGCAGCCGCACCGGCTCGGCGGCGACTTGAAGCAAGCGTTCCTTGCCATTTGGCTTTCCGGCAAAGACGCGGGGATGATCCGCCAGTGTCTTGAGGAAGGTGTTCAAGCCCTCCCCCCGCAGCGTGATCGGCAGGCTCTGCGGCTGCTTGACCCCCTGCCCCGCCAGCCAGGCTGCGAAGGCGGAGGTTTCGCTCTCGCCCCCGGCCTCAAACTTCACGAACACCCCAAACGGCTCCCGCGCCTGCCCCGTGAGCACGGTTTCCGGCAAGTAAATAGAAAACCTTCCCTGAGCACTGATAATCAGTGGCTTGGGCATTGTGGTCCCGCCTTTAGGCGGCTCAGAACCGCCTGAAGGCGGGACTACCGTACTCTTCCTCACCGGAGCGGCATTCGCCCGCACCTGCATCAGCGCCACCGCCAGCGCGTGCTCGCAGATCTGCCCGCTTCGGCGGGCATGCGGGCAGGTGCAGAGATTGTCCACATCACTCGAACTGCGGATGCGCAGGCCGGTGGTGAACTTCATTTTGCCCGATCCGGCCACGCCGCGAATCAGCCCGGCCTCGGAGCTCGACACCGCCGCCAATCCAGCATCCGCCAGACTGCGCGCGGCCTTCATGACCTGCCAGCCGCCGATCTCACCGAGCCATTTCTCTGTGATTTCCATTTCCTTCTGGCGTGTCCCATGGTTTCTCGCCAAAGTCCAGCGCCAAGTGCCTATGCGGATCGTTGCTATTTCCAATCAAAAAGGTGGGGTCGGAAAAACGACCACCGCCGTGAACCTCTCCGCATGCCTCGCCCAACGCGGTGTGCGCGTGCTGTTGGTCGATCTCGACCCGCAGGCGAACGCCACCAGCGGTCTCGGCCTCGCCCAGGAAGACGGCGGCAGTCTCTACTCGGCGCTCGTGGACGGCACCGACCCGCGACTCGCCATCCGCAGCACCCGGCTGCCGAACCTTTCCATTATCCGCTCCCATCAAGAGCTGGCCGGTTGCGAGATCGAGCTGGCGCAGTCCGGCAACCACCTCGCCCGCCTGCGCGAAGTTTTAGAACCGCTGCGTTCCTCCGGCCACTTCGATTACGCCATTCTCGACACCGCCCCCTCCCTCGGCGTCCTCATGACCGGTGCCCTGGCCGCCGCAGATGAACTGATCGTGCCCATCCAGTGCGAGTACTTCGGTCTCGAAGGTCTCTCCAAAATCGTCAGCATCACCCAGCAGATCCGCGACTGCGGTGCGAATCCCAATCTGCTGCTCGAAGGCATCGTCATGACCATGTTCGACAGCCGCGCCAATCTGGCCAACCAGGTCGTCAACGACGTGCGCAACTACTTCGCCGAGACGGTTTATCAGACCATCATCCCGCGCACCGTGCGCCTGGGCGAGGCACCGAGCTTTGGCAAAAGCATCATCGAATACGAGCCGACGGGCAAAGGGGCGATCTCGTATGGGGCGCTGGCGGATGAGTTCATCGCCCGCCGCAGCGGCCAGACCGTTCAAGCTCAGCAGGCACCCGCCGCAGCCTGATCGCATCCCAGGAGGCCCGCATGGAGACTCCTTCCGGCATTCGTGGACGCGGCGCGGGTTTCAATCCCGCCCAGCGCTTTGCCGAACTGCGTGTGGATTACGATCCCGGCGAAGCGCCCGAGAAGATCGCCACCAAGTTCCTCCGCGATCACTCGTCCTCGATCATCTCGAAGAACAGCAGCCCCGATCTCCCCTTTGAGGCCAGTTTGAACCCCTACCGTGGCTGCGAGCACGGCTGCGCCTACTGCTACGCCCGGCCCACGCACGAATACCTGGGCTTCTCCGCCGGGGTGGACTTCGAGTCCCGCATCATGGTCAAGGAGGACGCCCCTGCCCTGCTTCGCGCCGAATTGCTCAAACCGTCCTACAAACCCGTCACCCTCTCTCTCAGCGGCGTCACCGATCCGTATCAGCCCATCGAGAAAAAACTGCGCATCACGCGTGGCTGCCTCGAAGTTTTGGCCGAGGCACGGCATCCGGTCGTTCTGATCACGAAAAACCACCTGATCACGCGGGATGTCGATCTCCTCGCCGAATTCGCCCGTCATCACGCCACCGCCGTTTACATCTCCGTCACCACGCTCGATCCCGATCTCGCCCACAAGCTCGAACCCCGTGCCTCCGCACCCAAGATGCGCCTGGAGGCCATTCGCATCCTGAACGAGGCCGGTGTGCCCGTCGGCGTCTCCACCGCGCCGATCATTCCCGGCCTGAACGACTCCGAAATCCCCGCCCTCATCGACGCCGCGCGCGCCGCCGGAGCGCAATTCGCCGGTTACACCGTCGTGCGTCTGCCCTTCGCCGTGAAGGACATCTTCCGCGCCTGGCTCGACCAGCACTTCCCCGGCATGCGCGACAAGATTTTGAGCCGCATCGAGGAAACCCAGGGCAAAACACTCTCCCACGGCGAGTTCGGCAAGCGCCTCAAAGGCATCGGCGTCTGGTCCGAGCAAATCGCCGCTCTCTTTCGCGTCTCCATCCAACGCGCCGGCATGCTTCACCGCCGCCCGCAGGTCAATGCCGACGCGTTTCGGCGACCGCGTGATCCCAGCGGGCAGATGGAGCTGTTTTAAGATTCGAGTTTCCAATTGAGTCACCAATCCGTTCTTGCCTCTATGCGATCCGATGGCATTTCCTCTTCTGACATGAGCAACACTTGGGATGTCATCATCATCGGCGGCGGGCCGGCGGGATCTTCCGCCGCTTGCACGCTGCGAAAGGCTGGACGGAAGGTGCTGGTGTTGGAGAAGGAAAAGTTTCCGCGTTTCCACATCGGCGAGTCGTTGCTGCCCTACAACCGCCCCATTTTTGATGAACTCGGCGTGTGGTCGAAAATCCAGGCCGCTGGTTTTATGGTGAAACGTGGTGCTCAGTTTTGGATGGGCGACGGCTCGCTGCACACCCGCCTGAACTTCTCCAAAGGCTCCTTCACCGAGTTTCCCGAATCCATCCAGGTCGAACGGGCCAGATTTGACGACATCCTGCTTCGCCATGCCGAGGAACTCGGAGCCGAGGTGCGTGAAGAGGCGCTCGTTACCGAGCACTGCATCGAAAAGGACCGCGTGACCCTCAAGTTCCGCGCCAAGGACGGCAGCGAGCACGAGGCACAGGCCGCCTTTCTCATGGATGCCAGCGGTTTAAACAACTTCACCGCCAACCGCGAGAAACTGCGCGAGTACTATCCCGGTCACAAAAAAATCGCCATCTTCGGCCACTACAGCGGCGTGCAGATGACCGAGGGCGAGGAGAAAGGCGACATCCTCATCGTGCGCCGCGAGAACTCCTGGTTCTGGATGATCCCGCTGGCGGAAGACAAGGTCAGCGTGGGCCTCGTGCTCGATGTGAGCAATTTCAAAGCCCTCCAGCAGGAGCCACAGGCCGTGTTCGATGACGCCGTGCTCAGCACCAAGGCCGTGCATGACCGCATGATCAACGCCAAACCGATCACGCAGGGGCATGTGCTCAGCGACTTCTCTTATACCAATCGCAAGCTCGTCTCCGACCGCGTCGTGCGTGTGGGCGATGCCGCCGGCTTCATTGACCCCATTTTCTCCAGCGGCGTCATGCTCGCTATGTCCAGCGGACAGCGCGGGGCGCAAGTGGTGCATGCCGCGCTCGCCGCTGGCAAGGCGATGACCTTCGCCATGAGACGCTACGAGTGGTCCACGCGCAAGCAAGTGAGCCGCTTCTGGCAGTTCATCGAAAAATTCTACACCAAGCACTTCGCGCAGCTTTTCTTCCAGCCCAGCAACAAGTTCCGCATGGTCTGCGCCATCAACTGCGTCCTCGCCGGTCGTCCCGAGATGACCTTCTCCACTTGGTGGCGCCTGCGTTTCTTCTTTGCCCTCGTGTGGATTCAGAAGCGCTTCTCACTGGCGAAACCCATCGAGATTCGCTGATCACCGGGCCTTCACCCGCCCGCCGAGAATCAGACTCTGCCGACAGGAAGAGCCTGTCACTCACCCGGCAGGAAGCGGGTGATGAACTCCTCCGGCGTAATGGGCTGCGGTTTGTAGCCGCTGCCAATGAGCGCATTGAAATGCTTGTCGCTGGTGATGATGTAGTCAGCCTCCGCAGTGATGGCGCAGTCGGCGAATTTGTCGTCATCCGGGCAGGCGGTGATGAGGTGGAAGCGGTAGGTGGGGGAGGTCTTTCGCACGTTGCTGTGCAACACGCTCGCCAGCTCCAGCAAGTCCCGAAACTCCTGCCAGCGGCGCTGGCCGATGCGCGGTAGCGCGATCTCCTCGTATTCCAACAGGATTTCGGTGCTCAAAGCCCAGATGAACCGGCCCTGCATCCATGCCTGACGGATCGCACGCGCCGGATGCGTGAGGCTGAGCATCGGCAGCAGCACATTGGTATCCACGCAAAAGGTCATTTGTATGGATGGCGGGCGCGGTGCTCGCGAATGGATGCCTGGATGTCTGCAGGATCGAGTTTCCCCGCCAGGCGCGCCTCCTCCACACCTTCGCTCACGCTTTGTGCCAGTCGCTCAATCTCCATTTGCAAGAGCACCCGATGCACCACCGCCAGCTCCGTGTCACTGAGCCTGTCGATGTTTTCATGCACCACTGGGCGCAACTGTTGCGGTGGCAGGTTTGCGATGATGTTCATTCCCGGAAATTATCACGCCGCCACTTTGCCTGCAACTGAGCACTGGGCACTTACGCTTCCTACTTCATGATCTCCCAAGCCCGGGCCAGCACGCGCTTGGGCGGCGTAGCGGCGGGCGTCAGCACGCCGTCAGCAGGTGCCGGAGAGAGAGACAGCTCAATTCACCTTCACCCGCAGCATTGGCGCGGAACGCGTGTCGTTCTCCTTCGTCGCAAAGGCATGCACGAGGCCGCTGTCGGCTGTTTCGTCCGTTTCACGGCAGATGATCAGCGTGGCGATCTGATTCGTGTCGGCAGAGAGGAAGTCGACGAGGTCTTTGCCGCGTAGCTTGCGCGTGCCACGGTTGATGCCCTGGGCGATCTCGAATTTGCCGAGCAGCTTCACCTTCGCTGCGGTTGGCAGGTGATGATCTGGCTGCGCCGGGTCATGCGCGGGTGAGTTTTGCCAGCTCAGTCCGTTTTCCTCCCAGGCGTCCTCGGTTTCGTCAATCACACCGTAAACCGCGAAGGTGCTGTCCGGCACGAAGCTGGCGAAACCGAGTTCGCTGGGGTCAATCGTGAGCACGAGTTCTGCGTCTTCGATTTGGCGGCCAACAAACTTGCTCAGGTCAAAGGCGAGGTAGCTCTTGCGGTTCAGCTCAGGCTTCCCGTCGCTGCGTTTCACGCGGATGAAGGGATGCTTGCCGAAATCGGGCGTCGGTTTGGTGTTGGCCTGGATGTAACTGTCCTTGCCACGGCCAAACGCGGTGGTGATGGCCTGCCAGCCGTCGCCCGCGTCAATCACGCTCGTCGGCTGCCAGCGGCTCGGCTCGGTGCCATCGCCGCTGGTGGGATTGAGCTGGCTTTTGGACCAGCCACGGTCCATGCCCTGGCCTTTTTCGAGCTTCTTCGAGCCTGCGACGTTCTTGTCCTCCACTTCGACGAGACCTTCGAGCACACGCACCATGTATTTGCCGTCGTCGTCCGCGCTGAGGCCGAATTTCGTGCCCCAGTCGATCACTTTGGCGTCCTTCGTGTCGATGCTGAATCCCTTCGCCTGCGGCGGAACCTCGGCCACCAGCGTGCCACGGCGCAGCTTGCAATTCATCGCGTCGAGCACTTCCACCGTCGCAGGTGCTTCGAGAACGAGTTCCGCGCCGCTGTCGAAGCGCAGCACGGCCAGACCTTCGATCAAATCGAGCACGCCCGGTTGCAAACGCGCGCCTTCCACTGTCGGCAGGCTGCTGCCGGCCCACTGGCACTGTTGGGAACGAATCAGCGTCGCCACCGTGCCATCGCGGCTGCTTTGCAGCCAGAAGATGCCAAAGGTGATGCACGCTGCCGCCGCCGCTGTGATGGCATGACGCCACCAAACCGGCTTCGCAGTCGGTTTGGCCTCCGCCGCAGCCTGCGTGTGCCACGAGTCATCAAAACACAGCTCGGCGCGCTGATGCAGCGTTTTGGCGAAAAAGGCGCGGGCTTCCGTGTTGTCGCGCAGCTCGGCTTCGAGCGCGGAAATTTCGTCCGCGCTCAGTTTTTCATCCGCGTAACGCTCGGACAGCTCCAGTAGTCGAAATTGATCGGCAGGTTTCATGCTCAGGCTCCTTCCAGTTTCAGTTCTTTTTCCACGCAGGTCATGAGACTCATGCGAATGCGGCTCAAAGCGCGATAAACAGCCCCGGCGGTGCTGCGGATGCGCTCGGCGACGCCGTCGATCTCCAGGTCTTCGTAATAGCGCAGCGTCACGAGCTGGCGGTGTGCGGCGGGCAGTTTGGTCACACAGGTGCGAAGCGCGTCGCGGCGGCGGTCGCCGCTGTCGCTGAGCTTGGAGACCTCGTCGTGCAGCAGTTCCAGGATTTCATCGCTCAGCGGCGTCGCCTCGCGCTTTTTCTGGCGGCGATGCGTCAGCACCTGATGAAACGCGGTCTTCCGCGCCCAGGCCAGGAAGTTCGTACCGGTCTCGAATTGATCAAAGCAGCGCCACAGGATCATCTTCGTCTGCTGCAGGATGTCATCCGCGTCATGCGGCTGCGGCACCATGCTATAGACATAGACACCCAGCGCACGGTCATGGTGTGTGAGCAGTTCGAGGAATTCCTGGGTGCGGTCGGTGTCAGGCATGGCGTGGAAACATCAAGGAAGGGGCTGTCGTACTCAAGAGGTCGCTGTAGCGGGGCTTTGGACAGAAAAAATCATGTCCAAAGTGCCCCAGACGGCGCACTCTACTGTCCGCATCATGATTCGAGCCCTTTTCATCCTCACCGCCACTGCCGCTGTCGCCGCCCCGAATGCGGAGTCGCTCAAGTTTTTTGAGAAGGACGTGCGCCCGCTTCTCGTCGAGGCCTGTCAGGAGTGCCATGGGCCGCAAAAGCACAAAGGCGGGCTGCGGCTCGACAATCTGCCCTACATCATTCAAGGCGGCGAAAGCGGCCCGGCCATCGTGCCGCACAAGCCGGACGCGTCGCTGCTCATCAAGCTGGTCAATTACGAAGACCCGGATATGGAGATGCCGCCGGATGGCAAGCTCAGCTCGGAGAAGATCGAGATTCTCAAGAAGTGGATCGCCATGGGCGCTCCCTGGCCCGAGGCGGAAGTCGCGGCGGCCAAACCTTCTCGCAAACCCGGCGACATCACCGAGGAAGACAAGAAGTGGTGGTCTTTCGTGCCGGTGAAATCGCCGCCGGTGCCGAAAGTGCCACGTGCTCAGTCCTCAGTGCTCAGTTCTGAGCCCTCGAAACTGAGCACTAAGCACTCCGCACTGAGCACTTCCCCCATCGATGCCTTCGTGCAGGCCAAGCTCTCGGAAAACGGTCTCAAGCCTTCGCCAGCGGCCGATCCAGTGGCCTTCATCCGCCGTGCCACCTTTGATCTCACCGGCCTGCCTCCGACGCCTGAAGAAGTCGAAGCCTTCGTGCATGAGTCCTACGCCTCGAATGGCTCCCCTGAGACGCGTGCGAAGCTCATTGATCGTCTCCTCGAATCGCCGCGCTACGGCGAGCGCTGGGCGCAGCATTGGCTCGATCTCGTGCGCTACGCGGAGAGCGAAGGCTACCGCCTCGACGCCTACCGTCCGAATGTCTGGCCGTATCGCGATTACGTCGTGCGCTCGCTCAACAACGACAAGCCGTATGACCAGTTCGTGCGCGAGCAGATCGCGGGTGACGAAATGCTTTACGCACAGGGCAAAACGGTGCCGCTAACCGCTGAAGATCTCGACTTGCTCACCGCTACCGGCTTCTTGCGCCACACGATCTACGAATACAACCAACGCGACTCCGAGGGCCAGTGGAAGCTCATCATGAACGAGGTCACCGACGTGACCGCCGATGTCTTCATGGGCATGAGCGTGCAGTGCGCGCAGTGCCACGACCACAAGTTCGACCCCATCCTGCACAAGGACTACTACCGCCTTCAAGCCTTCCTCTCAAACATCACCTGGACCGAGGACAAGCCCTATGCCACGCAGGCGCAGATCGACGAATACAACGCGAAGCTCACAGCCTGGGAGGAGGCCACGAAGGAACCACGCGCCATCATCGACGCCATCGTCGAGCCAAAAATTGCCGGAGCACAAAAAAGCGCCATCACCAAGTTCCCGGAGGAAATCCAGGCCATGTTTGCGAAGCCGCGCGAGCAGCGCACGCCGTATGAGGAGCAGATCGTCCAGCTCGCCGGTCGTCAGGTTTATTATGAGCGTGAACGCTTCAAGGCGGACAAGCTGAAAGACCCCGAGGCCACGAAGCATCGCGAGGCCAAGGCGAAGCTGGATGAATTTGCGCACTTGAAGCCGAAAAAGCTCATTCCCACGCTCGCCGTCGGCGAAACCGGCCCGCAGGCTCCCACCACGAAGTTTGTGACGCGCAAAGTCGGTGAAGTCGTCACCACGCCAGGCTTCCTGACCATCCTCGACCCGAAGGACGCTGAAATTCCCGCGCCCAAGCCCGATGCGCTCACCAGCGGCCGCCGCACCGTGCTGGCGAACTGGCTGGCCAGCGCGCAGAACCCGCTCACGGCCCGCGTCATCGTGAACCGCGTGTGGCAGTATCATTTCGGCAAGGGACTCAGCACCACGGCCAGCGACTTCGGCCGCTTGGGTGACAAACCTTCGCATCCCGAGCTGCTCGACTGGCTTGCCAGCGAGTTCATCAAGAGCGGCTGGAAGTTGAAGACGCTGCACAAACTCATCATGGCCAGCGCCACCTACCAGCAGAGCACCGCGAGCGACAAAGACGCGCTGCTTAAAGATCCCGAGAACCGCCTGCTGTGGCGCTACAGTCCGCGTCGTCTTGATGCGGAACAAGCCCGCGATTCCATGCTCACCGCCAGCGGCGAACTTGATCTCACGATCGGTGGCGAGGGCGTGGAGAAGTCCAAGCCACGCCGCAGCCTCTACCTGCGCAAGATGCGCAACACACCGGAGGAATTCCTCGCCAGCCTCGATGCGCCGCCCGGATTCCAGAGCACGCCGGAACGTCAGAGCACGACCACGGCCACGCAAAGCCTGCTCATGGTCAATGGCGACTGGCCGCTCGACCGCGCACGCGCCATGTCAGCCCGCTTGACGAAGGAAATTCCCAAAGACGATGCCAAACGCGTCGCCAGCGCCTACGCGCTCGCCTTCTCACGTCAGCCAACGAAACAGGAAGCCGCTGCCGCGCTTGGCTTCCTCAAATCCCAACGCGCCATGCTTCAACGCGAGGCTCCTCCGCCTCCACCGGTCGCCACGCCGCTTGCCGACGCGCAGAAGTTCTTCGGCCCCAATCCCGCCGCGCGCACCACCAAGGCGTTCGTGCTCCAGCCGGGCACGCTGAACGAAAAACTCCGCGTGAACCTCGAAGGTAAGATTGAAAGCGATCAATTTGCCGTTGAGGCCGTCGTGAAGCTCAATTCGCTTTACCCTGACGCCAGCGTGCGCACCATCGCCGCACGTTGGGACAACGACAAAACCAAGCCCGGCTGGTCCCTCGGCGTCACGAGCGAGAAATCCGCGCACAAGCCGAACAACCTCATCGTGCAGCTGAACGGCTTCGATTTTCAGGGCAGTCCTGCGTATGAGGTCGTCGCTTCCGCCATCCGCATTCCAGTCGGCAAACCCTACTACGTCGCCGCCAGCCTCGACAACCATCCCGCGCCCGGACAGAACTTCGGCGGCACGATCACCTTCTACGCCCGTGACTTGAGCGATCCGAATGCGGCGATGCAAACAGTCACCGTCGCGCATCACATTGTCGGTGGTTACGTCAGCAAAGAACGTGCCTTGTATGTCGGCGGTCGGGAAATCGACAAACGTAGCGTGTGGGACGGTGCCATCGCCCGCGTGGCCCTCCGCGCTGGCAAACTCGATGTCGGCAAGCTCATGAGCTGGACCGTGAACAGCGATCCCACCTGCATCGCCGACATTTCCGCCGACCAGGCCGTCACCATGCTGAAAGCGCCAAAAGAATCCCGCTGGAGCTGGGAATCCAGCGCCGGACCGATGAAAGCCAGCGGCGGGATTGACCCGAGCCGCGAAGCACTCACGGACTTGTGTCACGCGCTGCTGAACTCGAATGAGTTCTTCTATTTGCAGTGAGGAGATGGGGAACGAGTTGGAAAACTCGTTCTACTTCTGGTCAGTCTTCCCAAAGAACATCAGGTGCTGCCAGGGCAGGCCGTCGTATTCGCGTTTCAGCTCGAAGCCGTTGGCGTTCATCTCCTTGTTGATCTGCACTTTCGTCATCTTGTGCTCGGGTTTGATCGGCACGCTGTCGTCCTCGGCGCGGAATTCGACGAGGACGAGCTGGCCGTCTGATTTCAAGGCGGCGCGCATGCTGGCGAGCATCTGCACGGGATGCGAGAACTCGTGATACACATCGACGAGCAGGATCATGTCGCAGGTGTTCGGCGGAAGCTTGGGGTCGTGGTAGAGGCCGTTGATCGGCTCGATGTTTTTCAAGCCTTTGCGCTCGATGTTTTGCCGCAGCATCTCGATCATCTCGGGCTGCACATCGACGGCGAGGATTTTGCCCTTGTCACCGACCATCTCGGCCAGCGGCAGTGTGTGGTAGCCGTTGCCACAGCCCATGTCGCAGATGACCATGCCGGGCTTCACCTGGAGCTGCTCCCGCATCTTGCTGGGGCCTTCTTCCTGCTCACGGACACGACGCATCAGCCACTCCGCGCCTTTCCAGTGCATCGTCAGGGCGATCTGGCGGCCCAGATACTCCGTCAGCGCGGGTGGGGCATCCTGGGCGGGCAGGTTTAGGGCGGCGAGGACGAGCAAAGAGAGGAGCAGGCGCATGATGGAGGCCCATCAAACGCTTGAATCCGGGGAAATGTAGCGATTTGGCGCTGCGAGAGACTTTTCCAGACTCGCGCTGGAAATCGCCGGGCGACTCCGTATCATCGGCCACCATGACTCGCGGATTCTTTTTCCAAACGCAGCTTTTCGTTCTCGCCACCGCCCTGGCGTTGCCGCTTGCTGCCCAGGATGCCCCCCGGCCGTCCGCCCCGCCGAAAAATCCCATCCCGGAGGATGTCCTGGGAGATGAGCATGTGCGTGAGGAGTTTGGGGTGAATGAGTTCACCACGCCCTCGATCCGCAAGCTCTTCGACATGCTCAACCATGTGGGCAAGCTGAGCTACGACAACTTGAAGCGCCCCTTCACCGACAAGACACCGGCGGACCGCATTTTGATTTCCATGGGCCTGGGCACGCTCATCGCCGACGGCTTTCTCATCGTGCAGTGTGAAAAGGTCGAGGAGATGGAGGCCGTGGGCCGCGCGATGATCAAATACGGCAAGGCGCTCGGCGCGGGCAACCGCATGAACAAGCACACCGGCAGCCTGTTTGAATACAGCCTGAAGGGCAACTGGCAGGATCTGCGCGTCGAACTGGCGAAAACTCAGGCGGATGTCGAGGCGGAGATGGTTTTGCTGCGGGATGTGGACATCGCCCATCTCATCAGCCTGGGCGGATGGCTGCGCGCGCTGGAAATTTCCACGCAGAGCATCGCTGACAATTACGCCGAGGAGAAAACCCGCCAGCTTTCGCGCCGGGACATCGCCGAGTATTACCTCATGAGTCTCGATAGCCTGCATCCCAGCCTGATGAAGAACGTCACCCTTCAGGCGCTGCGCAAGGGCATTGAGGAACTGATGCCTGTGGTCGATGTACCCGAGGGCAAAGCCCTCACGCATGATGAGGTGAAGGCGCTGCATCAAAAAGCCGCTGCCCTCTCCCATCTCATCACTGACAAGATGAACGGCTGATCCTCACGTTCTTCCCGCCTCGCAAAACACCCTCATGGCCAATCTATCCCCGCAGCAGCGTCAACTCGTCGAACAATGGGCCGCTGAAGGCGCCAACCTCAATCAAATCCAGGACCGCCTCCGCACCGAGTGCGCGATGACACTCACCTACATGGAGACGCGTCTGCTGATTCTGGAACTGGGCGTCAAAATCCAGGACAAGCCGCGTGAAGCGCCGCCGGTGGAAAAACCCGCGCCTGCACCCGCCGCCGATGCTGAAACCGCTCTCCCCGGCGATGCCGCCGCCGATCTGCCCGCAGGCGGAGTCGATTTGAAAATCACGGTCGATGAAGTCCCGCCCGCTGGCGCGATTGTCAGTGGCAAGGCCACCTTCAGCGATGGCAACACCATCATGTGGTTCCTGGATCAGATGGGCCGCTTCGGCATGCGCGGACCGACCGCAGACTACAAGCCGCCAGCCGCCGACATCCCCGTCTTCCAGCGCGAACTCGACACGACCCTTCAACTTCGCGGTTTCTGAGAAACTTTGAACCTTGAACTCTGACCCTGGAACAGCCCAAGCATGCTCCTGATCATCGACAACTACGACTCCTTCACCTACAACCTCGTCCAGTACTTCGGCGAGATGGGAGCCGTCATGGAAATCCGCCGCAATGACCAGATCACGCTGGAGGAGATCGAAAAGCTCAAGCCCGACCACATCTGCGTCTCTCCCGGCCCCTGCACGCCGAAGGAGGCCGGCATCAGTTGCGCGGTGATCGAGCGCTTTGGCAAATCCATCCCACTGCTCGGTGTGTGTCTCGGCCATCAGGCCATCGGCCATGTTTTCGGTGGCGATGTCGTCCGCGCTGGACGCCTCATGCATGGCAAGACGTCGATGATTCATCACAGCGGCCAGTCCGTGTTCAAAGGCCTGCCGGAGCCGTTTGAGGCCACGCGTTATCACTCTTTGCTCGTGAAGCGTGACACCCTGCCCTCCTGCCTCGAAATCACCGCCACCGCCAGCGACGACGAGTCCGAGATCATGGGTCTGCGGCACAAGGAGCTGCCCATACACGGGGTGCAGTTTCATCCCGAGTCCATCCTCACGCAGGAAGGCAAACGCTTGCTGAAGAACTTCCTGGAGATGTGATCAGCCTTCTTTGCGCGGACGCTCGCCGAAGATGGCGGTGCCGACGCGCACGAGGGTTGAGCCTTCCTCGATGGCGATCTCAAAGTCGTGGCTCATGCCCATGCTGAGCAGCGGCAGCGGTTTTCCGCTGCTTTTCTCCAAGTCATCACGCAATTCACGCAGCCGGGTGAAATACGGGCGGCTCAGCTCGGGATCGGCCTCAAAAGGCGGGATGCACATCAGGCCCTGGATGTCGAGACGGTCCAGAGCGTGAAGCGCCTCCAGGCTGGCCCGAACTTCTTCAACCTTGAAGCCATGTTTGGTGCTTTCCTCGGCCAGATTGACCTCCAGATAAACCTTGGCAGTCAACCCCAGCTCGGTGGCGATGCGGTTCACATCCCGCGCCAGGTCCAGTGAGTCGATGCTGTGGATGGCCTTCACCAGCGGCAGGACTTTGCGCACTTTGTTGGACTGAAGATGGCCGATCAGGTGCCAGTGCAACTCGGCGGGCAGTTGCGGAGCCTTGGCGAGGATTTCCTGCACCTTGTTTTCACCAAAGAGAAGCTGCCCGGCAGCCACCGCCGCGCGAATCGTCTCCGCGGGATGCGTCTTCGACACCGCGAGCAGTTCGACCGTCGCAGGATCACGCCCGCAACGTGCGGCGGCGGTGTGAATGCGGTCGCGGATGGCTTTCAGGCGGGCGGGGAGTTCGTTCATGCGTTTTGAAATGGAGAAAACGGAAGATGCGCCGCCAGCGCAACGTATTTTCGCGCTCATCCGCCATCTCACGTCTGACTTCCCACCTCTCACGCCAACCAGCATGCAATCCCGCCGCCATTTTATCCGCCAGTCCGCCGCCACGCTCTTTGCCGCCCCCTGGGTCACCACCGGTGTGCGGGCCGCGTCTCCGAACGGCAAGCTGCGTCACGCGGCCTTCGGCGCTGCGGGCATGTCCATGAGTGACATGACCGCCATGTCGAATCATTCCATGTGGGAGCTTGTGGCCGTGTGCGATGTGGACACCCGCAACTTCAAGAAGGCGCAGGAGAAGTGGCCAAACATCAAGGTCTATCAGGACTGGCGTGAGCTGTTGGAGAAGGAATCCGCCAACATCGACAGCGTGAACGTCTCCACGCCCGATCACATGCACGGCAGCATTGGTCTCGCCGCCATCGCCAAAGGAAAGCACGTCTATGGCCAGAAGCCCCTCGCCCACAACTTGTGGGAGTGCCGTCAGATGGTCGAGCGTGCGCGTGAAAAAGGCGTCATGACACAAATGGGCATCCAGGTTTCCTCGGACTTCACCGAACGCCTCGCCGTCGAGCTCATCCAGCTCGGTGCCATCGGCAAAGTGAAAGAAGCCCACACCTTCTCCAACAAGAAGTGGGGAGACATGGAAGTGCGCCCAGCGACGAGCGATCCCATCCCTGAAGGCTTCGACTGGGACAAATGGCTCGGCGTCGCCTCCGAGCGCAGCTACATCAAAGGCTACGATCATCCTTCCAACTGGCGCAAACGCCGCGACTTCGGCACCGGCACTCTTGGCGACATGGGCTGCCACATGTTCAGCGGCTGGTTCCGTTCGCTTGACCTCGCTGCTCCCACCTCCGTCATCTCCCGTGGCCCCGCGCCCAACAAGGACAACTGGGCCATCAACGCGGTCGTCGAATACACCTTCCTCGGCACCAAGTTCACCACGGGAGAAAGCATCAAGGTCACCTGGACCGACGGCGACGCCCGTCCGCCCGCCGAAGTCATGGCCTTGATCGGCGACACCGCCAAGTTCCCCGGCCAGGGAACGATTTATCTCGGCACCGAGGGCGTGCTGCTTCATCCGCATGGTTCCACGCCGATGCTCTACCCGCGCGACAAGTTCACCGGCTACAAATACCCGAAACTCGAAAAGCGCGACCACTGGGGCGACTTCATCGACTGCTGTCTCAAAGGCGGCAGCCAGAAACCCACCGCGAACTTCGACTACGCCGGCCCGCTTACCGAAGCCGTCCTGCTCGGCTGCCTCGCCAGCGCCTTCCCGAACGAAAACCTCACCTGGGATGCCCCTGCCCTGAAGATCCCCAACAACATCGCCGCTGACAAGATGGTGCGCCGCGATTACCGCAAAGGCTGGGAATTGGTGTGAGCCGTTACGCCAGCAATCAAGAGGTCACGCGCTTCTTTGCCTCCCAGGGCATTGAAGTCACCCAGGTCCGCCGGGAGGGCGAGCTGCGACACCTCCGCGTGCGCGGCCAGCCCCTCACTCTGCCCATGCCTGCCAGCGCTGACGAATGCCTGCGACTCGTCCGCGAGTGCCTTGCCGCACAGGGGGCTGCCGGGGCAGTCTCATGATCTTCCGTCGCAGAACGTGAGTTTCATCCTCGAAATGATCCGCAACTTCCCCGCCAGCCCATCGTTTCATCGCCCATCCGACCGGAACACCGGACGATCTGCTTATGAAAACGCGCCTTCTACTGCCCCTTGTCTGTACCTTGCTTGCCACCAGCCTGCTGGCCGAAAATGAGGTTTATCGAACTTGGACCGACTCCCAGGGCCGCAAGCTGGAGGCCACCTTCCGCGGCATTGAGGATGGCAACGTCTTCCTCCAAGTCCGCAACGGCTACGTTTACCGGCTTCCGCTCGACAAACTCGCCGCCGCCGACCAGCAGGCCGCTAAAACACTCAAACCCGAAGGCCTTGGCATTCCCGCCGATCCGAACCTCGCCCAGGCTGCCGCACGCATTGACATGCTCGTTGATGGTGGCTTGAAGCAAGCCGGGCAGAAGCCGAATCCACTCGCCTCCGACGAGCAGTTCGTCCGCCGCGTTTATCTCGACATCGCAGGGCGCATTCCCACCCGCGAGGAAGCACTGGAGTTTATCAATGACACCAGCCTCTCCAAGCGCGCCAAGGTCATCGACAAGCTGCTGAACTCGGATGGCTACAACAGCCACCTGTTCAACTACTTTGCCGACATGATGCGCATGGCTGACTCTGCCAACAAGGTGCGCTACCACACTTACCAGGATTGGTTGAAGCGGCAGATTGGCGACAACGTGCCATGGGACAAGATCGTGTACTCCATGATGACGGCTGATGGCAAGCTGCTGGAAAATGGTGCCACCGGCTACCTCCTGCGTGACGCGGGCATGCGGTTGGACAACCTGAGTCTCACGCTCAGCACCTTCATCGGCGCGAACGTCTCCTGCGCCCAATGCCACGACCATCCTTTCGCTGACTGGACGCAGCGTCAGTTCTATGAAATGGCCTCCTTTTTTGGTGCCACGGAAACCCTCGGGGCGAAACGCACCGGCAAAAGCGAGAACGCGGCGATGATGCGCAAGGCCGTGGCATCCCTGGATGACAAACGCCTCCAGCAGCAGGCCAAAAACGTCCTCCGCGTGAACGGTATGGCCGTGGAGGATACGGGTGCCAACGACCTCAAGCTGCCAGACGATTACAAATACCCGGACGCCAAACCCGGCGAGCACATTGCCCCAAAACTCATCACCTGGAGCGACGACAAAACGAAGAAGGCCTATCAGGGTGTGCAAACCAAGAGCGAGGAAGACCTGCGCGCGCAGTTTGCCAAATGGATGACCTCGCCGGACAACCCGCGCTTCGCCATGACCATCGCGAATCGTCTCTGGAAGCGCGCCTTCGGTGTCGGCGTCCGCGAACCCGTCACCGACCTCGACGATCCTGAAGCCGCCGCGAATCCCGCGCTGCTGCGCCACCTCGCCGCTGAAATGGTGCGCGTGAAATTCGACCTCAAGCAGTTCATGCGCCTGCTTTACAACACTCAAACCTACCAGCGCGAGGCCACCAGCCGTGAACTCAGCGACAACACGCCCTACCTCTTCCCCGGCCCGATCCTTCGCCGCATGTCCGCCGAGCAGGCCTGGGACTCCTGCGCCACCCTCGTCGTCGGCGCGGATGTGGATAAATTCAAATCTCACCGCGGCACCGACTACGCCAAGGTCATGAACATTGAGTTCGGCCAGGATGCCTCCCCTGAAACCATCAAATCCCAGATCGAAAGCGCCATCTCCGGCATGCGCCAGTACGCTGGCAAAGGCGGCAATCCCAAGAACAACGCCAAAAAGAAAAAGCGCATGATGAGGCAGGAGACGATGAGCGAGGAGGAAGACCTCACCATCAGTCCGCCGACGCGCAATGGTCTCGTGCTCGCCCGTGCCTCCGAGCTCAACCAACCCGAGCGCGACCAGCATTTCCTCCGCATGTTTGGCCAGAGCGACCGCCAGATCGCCGACAGCAACACCGAGGAGGGCAGCATCCCTCAGGTGCTCATGCTCATGAATGGCGAGGCGCAGAAGGTCATCGGCCAGGAGGATTCTCTCGTGGTCAAAACCGCCGCCGCGCAAAGCACACCCGAGCAGCAGGTCGAAAGCCTCTACCTCAGCTTTTTCAGCCGCAAACCTCACGCCGACGAACTCGGCACCGCCGTCGCCGCCCTCGGCAACGGCCTTAGCATGCGCGATCTGACCTGGGTGCTGTTCAACACCCGTGAGTTTGTCTTTGTGGAATAACCCAGCCTCCGAATCAGCAACACCATGAATCTCCAAAACAAACTCGATTCCGTCTCTCGCCGCGCTTTTTGCGAACGCTGGGCCAAGGCCACACTTGGCGTCACCGTGTTGCACGGCACGGCGGGCAGCATGCTCGCGGCTGAAACAGCAGCCGCTGCCACTCCCCCCACCGGCTCAGGCTTCGGCAAAGCCAAGAACATCATCTTTTTGCAGATGATCGGTGGCATGACGCACATCGACACACTCGATCCCAAGGACGGGCCGACACAGGGGCCAAAAGCACCGATCAAAACCAATGCTGGCTTCCAGCTTGGAGGCACGATGGAAAATCTCGCCAAGCAAGCCGACAAGATCAGCATCATCCGCAGCATGAGTTCCAAGACCGGCGTGCATGCGGCGGGTCAATACATGATCCGCAGTGGTTACGAAGAGCGTGGCACCATCAAGCATCCCAACATCGGTGCCTGGGCGCAGCATTTCAAAGGAGAGAGCCACAAGACGCTGCCCTCGAATGTCTGCATCAATCGCCAGCCGCAGAATGGCAACGGCTTCTTCCCCTCCAGCTTTGCGCCACTGCCCATTCTCGACCCCGATGTCGGCCTGCAATATGCCAGCAGCGATGCCTCCCCCGAAAACATGATCAAGCGTCTCGTGCTTCTCGACCAGCTCGACGCCGGTTTCCGTGAGCGTTTCAAGACCGCCGAAGTGAAAAGCTACACCCAGTTCTATGACAAGACGGTCAGCATCATGTCCAGCACCGACCTTGAGGCCTTCCGACTCGATGACGAACCGGACGCCTTGAAGGAAAAATACGGCCGCAACAAATTCGGTCAGGGCTGCCTGCTCGCACGCCGTCTCGTCGAAAAAGGCATTCGCTACATCGAGGTCGCCAAAGGCGGCTGGGACATGCACAACAACATTGACGAAGAACTCGAAGAGCACGGCGGCGAGCTCGATGTGGCGCTCTCAGCTCTGCTCGAAGACCTTCAATCACGCGGCCTGCTCGAAAGCACCCTCGTCGTGCTCTGCTCCGAATTTGGCCGTGGTCCGAAGATCAACAGCAACGGCGGTCGCGACCACCATCCGAAGGTCTTCTCCACCTTGCTTGCCGGTGGCGGCATCAAAGGCGGCTTCATCCATGGCGCCAGCGACAAAGAAGGCATGGCCGTGGCCGACAAACAGGTCAGCCCGCAGGATTTCCTCAGCACCATCGGCTGGAGCCTCGGTCTGCCGGTCGATGAAGTTGTGATGTCGCCTTCCAACCGCCCCTTCACCGTGGGAGACAAAGGCAAGCCTGTGCTGGAGGTCTTCGCCTGATGCGGAAGAAGCTGGCATAAGACCGTGAGCGCGTTAACACTCGCGCCCGCATGCTCATCACCAGCACCTCCAACGAACGCGTCAAACACGCCCGCCGCGTGCGTGAAGGCCGTGAGCGCGATCTGATCTTCGTCGAAGGCGAACG
>Ga0209573_1000997_pt1 | contig 48998 bp, 33 predicted proteins | sample TNRBio252014_DNA_FD_185870 | JGI IMG/M metagenome (GOLD analysis project Ga0209573, IMG submission 185870) | Wastewater treatment Type I Accumulibacter community from EBPR Bioreactor in Madison, WI, USA - TNR Reactor_6/25/2014_ DNA (SPAdes)... | ecosystem: Engineered > Bioreactor > EBPR >... | reverse complement strand
CTGTAAAATATTATTGTACTTTTTTAACGCTGCCTGCCCCGCTGACTTTTTGATTTACTGTAGCATTTCCTTTATACTTAACATCTGCTGCACCTGTTACCCGAACATCTAACTTTACGCTGGCAAATACTTCAGCATCACCGGCACCTGATATTTCTACGTCAACATTCTCTGCAAGCAGATCAAAACATTTAATATCCGTACTGCCTGATCCATCCGCCAAAAAATCCCTCGTTTCGCCTCTTAGAGAAATTGTTCCTGCCCCCGACACATTAGCATCAATTTTTGGCGCCTTTAACTCCATTTTTATATCACTGGCCCCGGTCAGATCGATTGAAATTTCTTCAGTACTGGTTATTTTGCTTTCACCGAAAATGTCACAAGCTCCGGAAGCTTTAAAATGCGTAAAAACAGGGCTGCTTACAAACACTTTTATGGCCCTGGAAGGCTTTAAATTGATACCACTCTTTTGGTGAATCTCCAGCATACCACCATCATTTTCAATTACTATATATTCCTGTAAATTTTCATCTGCTTCCACCCTAATTGATGCTACAGAGTCTTGCCGCACATATACGTCTATTGAGCCACTGACATGTACCCCTTCAAACTGACCTGCCGAACGATTCTCTGTTTTTACAGTTCCGTTTCCCCGGATCCTCTTACCGAATACTTCCCTGCAAGAACTGAAGAAAAGAATAGAAAAAAATGCCAAAATAAATGTACGTTTCATATTGTTGTGGTTTGAGATACTAAAATTACCAAGCTTTAGCCGGTTTTCTTAAACTTTGACGTTCCTGATAAAAAAGGGGTTACATAAATGACTAAGAATTCAGTCAATTCCGGGTCGGCGACTCCCTTAACCTCATCGGGTTTTCTTTACCTTCGCAGCATCATGACGGAAAAGATACTCATCCTTGATTTTGGCTCCCAATACACCCAACTGATTGCCCGTGCTGTGAGAGAAGCCAGCGTTTATTGTGAAATTATCCCTTACCATAAGCATTTTGAATTCGAACCCGGCCTGAAAGGCATTATCCTTTCCGGATCCCCCTTTTCAGTCAATGAAGAGCATGCCCCTGATGTGAATGTGCAACAGTTTATCACCAAAGTTCCTGTATTAGGGGTATGTTATGGTGCCCAACTGACGGCAAAACGGTTTGGTGGTATTGTGGCTAAAAGTAATAAAAGAGAATATGGCAGGGCAATTTTACAACGAAAAAAAGAAGATATATTACTTAAGGATGTATCTCCTCAAAGTCAGGTATGGATGAGCCATAGTGATACTATCAAAGAGCTACCTGTGGGATTTGAGCTGTTAGCCGACACGGAGAGTATTCCTGTTGCGGCTTTTAAAAAAAATGGAAGCGATTCCAACCCACTATACGGCGTTCAATTTCATCCGGAAGTGTATCATTCAAAAGAAGGAAAGAAAATTCTCAAAAACTTCCTTGTAAATATCTGTGGTTGCAGCCAGGACTGGACTCCCGCCCATTTTATTACTGATACCGTGGCTTCTTTAAAGAACCAAATTGGTGACAGAAAAGTGATTATGGCGTTGAGCGGAGGTGTTGATTCCACAGTCGCTGCCACACTCATACATAAAGCTATTGGCGACAGGCTATATGGAATATTTGTCGATAACGGGGTGCTCAGGAAAAATGAATTTGAATCAGTACTCAAAATGTATGACCAGCTTGGCCTGAATGTAAAGGGTGTTGATGCCAAAGAACATTTTTACACCAAACTGGCAGGTAAAACAGACCCCGAGACCAAAAGAAAGATCATTGGCAGTTCATTTATTGACATATTCCAGGAAGAAGCCAAAAAGGTTGATGGAATTGGTTTGCTTGGACAAGGAACTATTTATCCTGATGTGATTGAGAGTGTGTCAGTACACGGCCCATCTGTTACTATAAAATCTCACCATAATGTTGGTGGCCTGCCTGACCATCTTCACCTGGAATTGGTGGAGCCATTACGTTCACTGTTTAAAGATGAAGTAAGAAAAGTAGGCCGTGAATTGGGGATACCAGCAGATATGATTGACCGTCATCCTTTTCCCGGACCCGGACTCGCTATCCGGATTTTGGGAGAAATCACCGAAGAAAAGGTACTGTTGTTGCAGGAAGCCGATCATTTATACATAAAAGCACTGAAGGATAACAATTTGTATGCAACGGTTTGGCAGGCTGGCGCTATCTTACTCCCGGTAAAAAGCGTTGGGGTAATGGGCGATGAAAGAACGTATGAATATACAGTGGCATTGAGGGCTGTAACCAGTGTAGATGGTATGACAGCTGACTGGGCTCATTTACCCTATGATTTTTTAGCCAATATTTCCAATGAGATCATTAATAATGTAAGAGGTATTAACCGGGTGGTATATGATATCAGCAGTAAGCCGCCTGCAACAATCGAATGGGAATAGCCAGTATTTGTTAAACTTATATCTATGAGAATTTATTTTTTTGCTTCTCTTGTCTTACTTGCCATTTTTCAGGACCTGAAAGCACAAGACTCCATAACTAAACATAAGATTGCCATTTTTGTTCCTTTGTATCTTGATTCAGCATTTGACGGAGCAAATGAATATCGCTACGCAAAAAATGTTTTTCCTAAATTCATCAACCCCGGATTAGAATTCTACGAAGGAGCCCAGCTGGCCCTGGATTCTTTGAATAAAGAAAAAGCTAATCTTGAAATACATGTGTTTGATACCCGATCTGTAACCGAGACAGTAGCTCAGCAGTTAGGTAAGCCAGAACTAAAAAATGTTGAGCTAATCATAGCCTATTGTTCAGGTGCAGAAGTAAAAACATTTGCAGATGCGGGCTTGCAAAAAAATGTACCTATTATTAATGTAAATCTTCCTAATGACGGGGGAGTGACAAGCAACCCCTTTTTTGTAATGCTGAATTCCACTCTTAAAACCCAATGTGAAGGTATTTACAGGCATATACAGAAGTATTATTCTTTAAATCCGATAATTGTTTTTCGTAAAAAGGGACAATTAGAAGATAGAATTAAAATGTATTTTGATGAATTTGGGAAAAATACTCTATCTATACCGCTGAAACTAAAATATGTTGATCTGACGGATAGTTTTACTGTAAATCAGTTAACGCCTTATTTAGATACAACTAATCAAACATTATGCGTAGCAGGAAGCCTGGATGAAAATTTTGGCAAAAGACTGGCATTACATCTTGCTGTACTAAAAAAACAAAAATACAAAGCTGCTGTAATGGGCATGCCCACATGGGATGCTATAAAAGACTTCACAAAACCTGAGTACAAAGGCATTGAAATCATATACAGCACTCCTTTTTATAATCCCAGAACTGATAAGGTCAGCATGAGCATTACTGATTATTTCAGTACTAAAATGTATGCCCGCCCAAGTGATATGGTAATGAGAGGATACGAAACTCTTTGGCGCTTTGGCAAATTATTGATGCAATACAAATCAGACATTGCCTCTAACCTTACAAGAAAAGAATACAATATTTTCAGGGAATTGGATATACAGCCGGTACTCAATAAGCAGAGCATGACATTAGATTACTTTGAAAATAAAAAGCTTTATTTTCTTAAGTGGCAGGATGGGATAATAAAATCTATTAATTAATTTATTCATAATCTTGTGTCTCAATTCTGATAGTGGCAGTGTGGCAATCTAAAGGATATACTATTATTACAAGTTGGCTTGAAACAAAAGGTTTCAGGCCTTTTTTGTTCCAGGAGCAAACATGGGAAAAAATAATTAAAAAGGAAAGTGGTCTTGTAAATGCTCCGACTGGCTGTGGTAAAACTTACTCTGTATTCCTGGGTGCAATAATTGATTTTATCAACCACCATCCGGAATCGTATACCACTAAAAGTAATACTGGTCTTCAGCTTTTATGGATTACGCCTCTCAGGGCTTTGGCGAAAGATATTGGCAGGGCAATGGAAGAAGTGATTCAGGAACTTGGCATGAAATGGAAGATAGGAATAAGAAATGGTGACACATCTGTTGCAGAGAGAAATAAGCAAAAAAAGCAAATACCTGAAGTGCTAATTATTACTCCTGAAAGTTTACACTTATTGCTGGCGCAAAAAGGATACCCGGAAAAATTCAGGACATTAAAAATAATTGCCGTTGATGAATGGCATGAGTTACTGGGTAGTAAACGGGGAGTACAAGTTGAGTTGGCAGTATCAAGAATTGTCAACAGCCAATGGGATTTGGAAAATACAAGACCATCTGTATGGGGAATATCTGCTACAATTGGCAACCTTGAAGAAGCCAAAGAGGTTCTTCTGTATCCATTGAATAAAACCGGAACAATAGTAAGGGCAACTGTTAAGAAGGATATTGAGATTGAGTCTGTTTTTCCAGACGAGATCGAAAAATTTCCCTGGGCTGGTCACCTGGGAATTAAACTGGCGAATAAAATAATCCCCATTATTCAGCTAAGCCGCACTACACTCATTTTTATCAATACAAGAGGGATGAGTGAAACATGGTACCAGACATTATTAAATGTATGCCCTGACCTTGCAGGTTCAATTGCACTGCACCACGGTTCTATTGATATGGAATTAAGGACATGGATAGAAGACAACCTGCATAGCGGAAACCTTAAAGCTGTCGTTTGTACCGCAAGCCTGGATTTAGGCGTTGATTTTCGTCCTGTGGAAACAGTTATTCAGGTTGGCTCTCCCAAAGGAGTCGCCAGGTTTCTTCAGCGGGCAGGCCGGAGTGGCCATAGTCCTGATGCAACAAGTAAAATCTATTTTCTTCCCACACATTCTCTTGAATTGATAGAAGCAGCAGCACTCAAGTCGGCAGTTAAAGAAAATATGATCGAAAGCCGGGACCTGATGATGCTTTGCTATGACGTGTTGCTTCAGTATCTTAATACTATTGCTATTTCAGAAGGTTTTAATGCTGATAAAATATTTAAAGAAATCACCTCTACTCATTGCTATCAGAATTTGACTCAAGAAGAATGGGAACAGATATTGCATTTTATTACCAAAGGTGGTAATGCTATGCACCAATACGACGATTTTAAAAAAGTAGAAATTGAAGATGGCATTTACAAAATAAAAAGCCGGAAAGTAGCTATGCGGCATCGCATGCATATTGGAACCATTGTCAGCGACGCTATGCTTAAAGTAAAATTCCTGGGCGGAGGTTATGTTGGTGTGATTGAAGAATATTTCATTTCCAGGCTTGAGCCCGGAGATGTGTTTACCCTGGCAGGAAGAAATCTGGAATTTGTCATGATAAAAGACATGACAGCATTGGTCAGAAAGTCAACTAAAAAGAAATCAATCATTCCAAGCTGGGTGGGTGGACGGATGCCCTTAAGTGCCAACATGGGCAAGAAATTAAGAGCAACATTGAATCAAATGGCGACAAAACAGCGGCCACAAGTTGAGGAGCTGGAAATATTAAAACCACTTTTTGATTTGCAAAGGCAACTTTCACATGTACCCAAAGAAAATGAGTTATTAATTGAGCAAATCGAGACTAAAGACGGTTTCCACCTTTTCGTGTATCCATTTGAAGGAAGGCTGGTACATGAAGCGATGGCAGCTATTCTTGCCTATAGGATCAGTCGTACCAGGTCTATAACATTTTCTTTTGCTATGAACGATTATGGGTTTGAGCTGCTGAGCGATCAACCTATACCAGTAGATGACACCAATGTGTATGACCTGTTTTCCCCGGAAGATTTACTAAACGATATTCAGCGGAGTGTAAATAATACTGAGATGGCCAAAAGGAAATTCAGGGATGTGGCTGTCATTGGTGGTCTTATTTTCCAGGGTATGCCGGGAGAAAAGAAAAAAGCAAGGCATTTGCAATCATCCGCTTCATTGTTGTTTAATGTTTTCAGTGAATATGATCCCGGCAATCTTCTGCTCCGGCAATCTTACCAGGAAGTGCTGGACCAGCAAATGGAAGAAGCGAGGCTAAGAGATATGCTGCAAAGAATTCAGCAATCAGATATTATAATTACTTTCCCGCAACAACTTACACCTTTCTGTTTCCCCATTAAAGTAGATAGTATACGGGAAGATCTTTCTTCCGAAAAACTGGAAGACAGGGTAAGAAAAATGCAACAACAACTAGAAAAAGGAAAATAGTTTTTATATAGATTTGCCACTCAATTTTTCATGCAAAATCCCGTTCCACATATTATTCGTAATCAAACATTTTGGGTTTCACCGGAACGTTGTTTGCTATGGGAGGAACAAAACACATTGATCGTTGCAGATCTTCATTTGGGCAAATCAGGTCATTTCCGAAAAGCAGGTATTGGCATTCCGCAAAGTATTTATAAAGCGGATTTACAGAGGCTGATGGCACAACTTTATCTCTATAAAGCAGAACGACTTATTATTGCCGGAGATTTTACCCATAGTACGGCCAATAAGGAACTTGATCTGTTTCTAAAATGGAGAAAAGATTTTTCATCTCTTCATATCGACCTTGTAAAAGGGAATCATGATATTCTGGCTGACAAATGGTATGAAGAGGCAAACGTAAAAGTGCATAGCTGGAAAATGGAAGCCGGCCCCTTTATTTTTTTACATGACCTGAAAGCTGAAACTAAGCTTTCAGTTGAAGAAAGAAAAATGTACCGCTTTACAGGTCATTTGCATCCTGCTATCACCCTGAAAGGGAAAGGCAGGCAATCACTCAAATTTCCATGTTTTTATTTTACTGAAGAATATTGTATACTACCTGCATTTAGCCGTTTCACCGGCGGATTTCAGGTAACTCCAGCAAAGGATGAAAAGATCTTTGCAATCGTTGAAGATGGTATTATGCAAATACCCTAGCGTTTTTTCCGAAGCTGGTTGTAATCAAGAAAGTAAATGAACCTAATCGTAAATTCATTTCCATGTCGCAGATCAAATATTTCACCAAGGTTTTTCAAATATGTATTCCTTCCTGAGTTAATGTTAACTGTTTCATCCTGACCCAGCCAGTTTTTGCAACCAAGTATAAGGCGGCTACCAAGTCGAAAATCCCAAGTAAGGAAAGCATCCAGGTTAAAAACGTTGAAATTTTCATTCCTCCCATTGATGAATGCCCGTGAAAGAAGGTATCCATTTGCATCAACATTATGAAAGCTGATATAATTCACCCTGTTCCAGTAATGCCGTGCCCTTAGTGTCAGATTAAGACGGTAAGCAAAATTGTATATACCTGACAATACTGAAGTAAAGTCACGGTTATCACGGAAGCCAACAATAGGCTCTCCATTCGTTTCACGCATAAAAGCATAGCCAAGCTGGTTCTCTTCAAAATGAGAATCTGTCTGCAAATCCAACGAAAACTTATTGCTGAAACGATACCGCATTCCCAGGCTCACACCACTATAAACATTATCATACTTGGGTGCTGTAGCATAGATACCTCCAAAACGTACAAATATTTTCTTACGGCTATCTGTACTTCCTTCGGCCTGAAATATATAATTGGATGGATAACTTAGAGGCCTCCCGTCTGTTCTCAATTCAAAATAATTCCTTTCCCAACCGGGAATAACATTAGTAGTAAGGGTAACATCCCAGAAATTCCGGAATATCCAGAATGCAGTGCCTGTTACATCAAACTTACTGTATGCATAAGGCTCATACATATAAACCAATCTTGGCGAAAGGCTGTAACTATAGGTAATAAAATTTTTTGTTGGTACAAATTTCCTGTATGAGATAGTTCCACGATATGAAATCTCATTTGCCGCAGCCAGAATTCCCAAGTCATTAGGATCATAATTCTTTGACTCAACATTGCCCTGCAGAGAATATTGCCAATTACCACTGACCTTACCATACCGTAAAGTTGTATTATAACCATCGTACGGATCCGTTCCCCAAATTTTGCTATAGCGTACCGTACCCTGTAGTGCATGAATATTTCCCTTGTCGTATAAAGCGATATCTAATGCCGATACATTTGCATCTCTTGCATTTCCGTTGCGAAGCACATTAGTATTGGTGAAAGTGATATAAGAACGACCTTTTAATGCCTGGTCTAAAACCAGTATATTATAATTTGCAAGCGGCTCTGTTTCAATTCTTGTTTCTTCGTTTGTTAATCTGTTACGAATAATTGCATGCATAGGTGCAGTAACGGCATTAAATATTCCAATACCAAATTTCTTTCTGTTACGACCTGAAAATTTAATAGCATTATATAATTGTGTACTTGATGGGTTTTTTATGATCTCGATATTCGGATCTGCATCTGCTGAATCCAGAATTCCAAAATAACCTCCGGGCATTGCTCCCACCCTTCTTGAATAAAAAAGTTTAGCTTTATTGAATATCTCAGTTCCTTCAGTAAAAAATTGCCTGTTTTCCTGAAATTGGACTTCATAAGGAGTCAGGTTGTTAACCACATTGTCGGAAATCACCTGGCCAAAATCCGGGATCAATGTTGCATCCAGCGTAAAGCTTTCATTAATTCCATATTTCACATCCATTCCCCCATTCCTTAGCCATTCATTTAAATAAGTATTGCCTACAGGTGAAGTTCTGTAACCTGTAGTTATATACGGAGAAAAACTAAGGCGGAGAGGCGGCTCAATCTTTTGTAAACTGGTAAATCCACCAAATTGATTAACGAAACCATTAACCTGGGGGTTTACAGGGTTCCAAAAACTGGTCTCATTATTACGCCTCATAAAACGAAGTAGCTGAAGACCCCAATCCTGCACATCTTTTTTGGCAAACCTCAATGAGATATATGGTATCCGTATTTCCACTATCCATCCATCTGCCTGCGTACTAACCTTGCTCTCCCAAACAGCATCCCAGGTCTTGTCACCATAACTTCCAAAATCACCTGTATATGTCGGCGTAAGTCTTGCATCTGTTTGTACATTGGCTGAAGTAACCAGAAACTGGAAGCCGTTTTGCTTATCATTATATGTATCGAAGAAAACAGAAAAATAATCAACATCTGTTTGTTGTTCTCCATCCCGGGCTGTGAATTGTTTTCTTATCAAAGAAGGGTCGTCATACAAATAAGCCCCAACATATATGGCTGAATTATCGTACAAAATCTTTACAGCGGTTCTTTTAGAACAAGGACCACCATAAAGCGGATAATTTTGTACAAAATCTTCTAATACCGGAGCATAGGTCCACGCCGCATCATCCAGCAGCCCATCAATTTTAGGGGGTTGATTTGTTTTTACCGCCTGCGTTGTTTTAACCTGTGCAACTGATTGAAAACAAAGGAGTAAAAGAAATATACAGATATGACTATTAAGCCTCATTAAGTGGTTGCCGCCTACAAATATAACAGACAAAAATGAAGGATGAAAGGCTGCCGCAGAAAAACGCATAAAAGCAATTTTCCAGCCCTTAAATCGGCTAATTCATACGTTTTTTTAAAGAACTTACCTGTTGTTGAAGGTCTGAAACCACATTTGCCAGCTGATTCATATCCCACCTATTTTGAGTATTTGTTCTTGAAATTACGACCTGTGCCTGCCACATCTCAAGTACTTCCTCTGCATTCACCGTATATGGATGAAAAGTGGGGTTATCGCTAACAAGTGTCAATTTATTTTTTTGCCGGCCATTCTTTTGTATTCTTTTATAAACTATCCCTTCATTCCGTGAAATTACAATACAGGCGGCATTATTTTTAAGCTCTTCCAAGTTTTCAACCTTTTCACCGACGATAACTGATCCGCTTGGAGTAGGTAGCATAGAATCCCCAATTATTTCAAAAGCCCTGTAATTGCCACCTGCCAGCATAGGCAATGTAAACGTATTTAATTCATCTATGAATTCAGGGTCAGCATATCCAGCAAGGTAACCGGCAGCTGCCTTAACAGGAACGAAGGGGATATCAGGTCTGCCACTTACTAATTTCATAGCTCGCCTGCGGGCCAGGTAATTACTTTTATTATCGCTAAGATCTTTACGTAAAATATCATCAAGAGTAAGCTTAAACATATCACATACCACTTCTAATACATCAATCCTTGGCTCGGCCCTCTCCTCTTCATATGCCCCAAGTAGTGATCTTTTGATACGCAACTTATTGGCGAATTCTTCTTGTGTCCAGCCCCTGAGTTTACGGAGGTATTTTAGATTCTGGTTAGCAATTGCCATAACATCTAATTTATTTAGTTGCAAAATACTAATTATTTTAGATTTTCAAAATTCTTTATTATCTGTCTTTTGGTTAACCCGGAAAAAACAAAGATTTTTGTTTTGTATGAAAAAGAAAGCCAAACCTGCTCCTAAGAAAAGTTCACAGGCAAAACCTTCAGTCAGGGAAAAACCTGTCATTCTCATTACAAATGACGACGGGATAACCGCTCCTGGTATTCGAAACCTGGTTGAATCTGTAAAAGATATTGGGAAGATCGTCGTAGTTGCCCCGGATAAGCCACAGTCTGGCATGGGCCATGCTATCACTATTGGTCAGCCGCTGCGTCTTCATAAAGTACATGTATTTGAGGGAATAGAATCCTATGCCTGCACAGGTACACCTGTCGATTGTGTAAAATTAGCAGTAGATAAAGTACTTCACCGAAAACCAGATCTTTGTCTTAGCGGCATTAACCATGGTGCTAATCACAGTATCAATGTAATTTATTCGGGCACTATGTCTGCTGCAGTTGAGGCTGCTATTGAGAGTATTCCGTCTGCTGGCTTTTCTTTACTTGATTATAGTATCGAAGCAGACTTTACTGGCGCCAGGAAATATGCAAGACTGGTCGTTGAAAAAATGCTGACCACCAAGCTTGACAAGCATACAGTTTTGAATGTAAATGTTCCTTCTAAACCTGTTGATTTGCTGAAAGGATTAAAAATTTGCAGACAGGCTTATGCAAAGTATGAGGAGGATTTCATAGAGCGAAATGACCCGCATGGCCGGCATTACTATTGGCTTACCGGAGAGTTTGTAAATTTTGATAAAGGAAAAGACACAGATGTATGGGCTTTGGATAACAATTTTGTAAGTGTGGTGCCGGTACAATTTGATCTGACGAATTACGTTTTAAAAGCCAAACTGGAAAAAAACTGGCAATAATGATACTTACCAGAGATAACCTTAAGCTCGGATTGATACTTGGTTTGTTTGGGCCAATTATTGGTCTTGTAGTAGTCTATTTTTTTAAATTCTCTTCGTTCCCATTTATTGAATTTCTTGATAATTTTATTCATGAGAACAGGTTGATCACTTCTATTGGTTCCCTAAGCCTGCTGGCCAATGCCATTCTTTTCACGATTTATGTTAACACTCACAGAGATAACACTGCCAAGGGAATTTTCATTATTACACTGATTTATGGAATTGGCATCCTGGTATTGAAAATTTTTAATTAATCTACCGAAGCTGGCTATGAAATACTACATCATTGCAGGCGAAGCATCCGGGGATTTACATGGCAGCAATCTTATTAAGGAACTAAAAAAACTTGACACTACATGCCTGATTCGTTGCTGGGGAGGTGATAAAATGCAAAATGAAGGAGCTGAGCTAGTAAAACACTACAGGGACCTTGCTTTTATGGGCTTTGCAGAAGTGATCATGAATCTTCGAACCATTTTTCGCAACCTGGCTTTCTGTAAACAAGATATTCTCCGGTTCAAACCAGATGTGCTTATACTTATTGATTATCCCGGGTTTAACCTCAGAATTGCAAAATGGGCCAGGAAAGAGGGTTTAAAAATAATATACTATATCTCCCCCCAGGTATGGGCATGGAAAGAGAACAGGGTAAAGATGATGAAGCAGTGCATCGACAAAATGCTTGTCATTTTACCATTTGAAAAAGCTTATTTCAAAACCAAATGGAATTGGGAGGTAGAGTATGTTGGGCACCCCTTAGTGGAAGTAACCGAACAGGAGAAAATAAAGAAAGAAGGTGCAAAATTATCAGAGAAAAAGATAGTTGCGCTGCTTCCGGGGAGTCGCAGACAGGAAATACTTAAGAAACTTCCTGTCATGCTTGAAGTAAGCAAATCCTTTCCCGAATATCAGTTTATAGTAGCAAAAGCTCCGGGAACCAATGAGGAATTTTATAATGATCTTTTAAAGAGTTACGATAATGTTTCCTTTGTTGCCAACAAAACTTATGACCTCTTGAAACAATCTCAAGCTGCCCTGGTTACATCCGGAACAGCCACTCTTGAAACTGCATTGTTCGAAGTTCCAGAAGTAGTTTGCTATAAAGGATCATGGCTTTCTTACCAAATAGGGAAGAGGTTGGTAAAAGTGAAATACATTTCTTTAGTAAATCTGATAATGGATCGTTTAGTTGTAAAAGAGTTGATACAAGACAACCTTACTGTTGAAAATCTGAAAGCAGAACTAAATGATTTGCTCTTCAATCAGGAACGAATCGAACAGATAAAGAATGATTACCAACTACTTAAAAAAAATCTTCATAAAGCAGGAAATGCCTCCGAAGAAGCCGCGATATCCATAATTCAATTCTTATCAGGTAAGTAGTTTTATAGCCAGGATAACGAGGCAAAGAATAAACATCAAAAGACTGATACGATTGATCCCATGCATATAGCCAATCCATTTGTCTTTTGGCCTGTTCGGATCTTTCTTCTTCAGGTAAAGGTATTCAGCAATTTGTTTTAAAACCCCCATAATCGGTTATTAAATATGCAAAAATAAGTACATTTTCTATCCCTGTCTAAAGCTGTTAAACACTGAAATTGCATATTTGTTCAATGCGGTCTTACCCTGAACCGGTTAGTTGTCTTTTTTTTAAAAAAATTGAAGTAAATATTATATACTATGAATCCAGCCGATATCCCTAATAAATTACTGATGATATCCCTTTGAGAAAACGTTCGGTTAGGGATTATTAACTGCAATGCCTCAAAAAGAAATGAAAAAAAGAAAATAAATAAAAAGAAGACTGTAGACTGTCTCTCCTGTGGAAGTAAATAAATCAGGAACAAAGTCAGTAAAAAATAGTACCCTCCATGCTGAAACATATCAAAGTAAACATTGTACTCAATACCCAGGATTTTCTCCGTATGAAAATCCGAAAGTGAACTCAATACTCCCGTTATTATCAATGCAGATAAAGCTATCCACTTGTTCTTCTTTTTAACTGTGGTATCCTTAAATACTTCCCCGGTTTTTCTATTTATAAGTACCCTTTTCACTTTATACTATATCATGACTTTTTCCGGCTAATCCTAATAGGCATTTTTATCCCCTTTAATTGTTACGTAAATAGTTAAAAAAATGATCCGGAGATCAAGCCACAGGCTCCAGTTTTCCAGGTACCAAATATCATGCTCAATTCTCTTACGCAACTGATCCTTTTGTTTTATTTCTCCCCTGAAGCCATGCACCTGGGCCCAGCCTGTTACGCCTGGCTTAACAAAGTGACGAATCATATATTCATTGAGTATTCTTGAAAAATCCTCTGTGTGCCTTAGCATATGCGGACGAGGTCCAACTACTGACATACTTCCCACAAACACATTAAAAAACTGTGGCAATTCATCAAGATTTGTTTTCCGCAGGAATTTACCAAGTCGGGTAATCCTGGTGTCGTTAAGTGTCACTTGTTTTGTATCAGCTTCTTTATTGACCTTTAAAGTCCTGAATTTATAACAGGGAAAAGCTTTATTATCTCTGCCAGAACGTAATTGCACAAAAAATACCGGCCCTTTTGAATTTAGCTTAATCAATATTGCCATCAGTGGAACCAGCCAGGATAAAATCAGTGTAATTACAAAAAAACTGAACACAATATCAAATAGTCTCTTTTTTATCCTGGCAGTTATATCATCCAATGGCTCTGAACGTAATGACAGGATGGGTATATCATCAACAAAATCAATGTGAATATTCCTGTTTACAAACAAGTGAAAATCAGGTACAAATTTGAATCGTATCATATTTGTTTCAGCTGCCTGAGCCAGGTCGTATACATAAGCATTTGATTCTGGAGAGATAGTTGAATAAATTTCATCGATATCATTATCAATAGCGTAAGAAATGCAATCCTTCCTGTTTCCAAGAATCGGAAATATTGATAGTTCATGAACTTCATGAGGATCTTCAAAATAACCCTCAACCGACAAGTTCTGGTTATTTAACAGAAAATGACTGACTAATCTCTTCGAGAGGTCATTGTATCCCAAAACAATTACTTTCTTATTGAATTTATTCCCTCTTTTCAGGAAAAAGGTTAGCATCATAAATAAAAGCCGGGTAAACAAGATGATCAGTCCAAAACCCAACAGATTTACGAGAACAAATAACCGGGAGTAGTCATAATTATATAAAAAAATAAATACAAGAATACTTACTACAAAAAACAGGTAAGCCTTTATAGACTGCCTTCCAAAATACTCAAAGTTAAAATGATTACTCCGGGTATACACTGCATTCACATAGGCGGAAAGCATCCATGCCATATTACTGACAATGAAAAAGACAGTATATGCATTTCCTGTCCTGTCGATCCTACCAATGATAAGCGTTAATACAAGATGCACGGCATTGAGGGCAAACAAGTCCATGCCTGCAAAAAATAAGCGAAACATACTTTTGTTACGGTTAGACATGCGAAGATTTTTTTTCTAAAATTTCTGATTATATCTGTCTACCATATGGATATTGCAAATAGGTAATAATTTTAACGGATACTGGTGGCAAATAACACCTGGATTTTTTAGAAGTTACCCGGGTATTAGTCTTTTTTACCGGAAAATATTATCTCATGCTGTTCTGTTACATTGTCCCAGTTAAACTCTTTTAATGCCCTCTCCTTTGCTTTACAGGATAGAGCTTTCATTTCCTGATAATTAGATTCTGCAAATTCGATTTTCTCACAAAGGGATAGAGGATCTCCTTTTTTGAATGTTATAGCTGTATCCTGTACTGCATATATATTTTCATCAATATCACTAACAATAAGAGGAACTCCTAATCCCATTACTGTTAACACTACAGGAGATAGTCCTTCCACATCTGAAGGCTGTATATAGCAATAAGCATTATTCATTAGCCGGGTTACATCTTCTCCATAAACAAATCCGGGAAATACTACATTAGGGCTTGCCATTTCCTGGATTTCTTTTTCGTAAGGTGAAGGATTCGGTGAGCCCCCAACCAATACCAGTTTCTTTTTGGACTGGGATTTTTCAAAGGCTGGCAACAAGTAATGCAATCCTTTATCAGGAATAAATCTACCTACAAACAAATAATATCCGCCCTTCTCAAGTCCCAGTTTCTTAAGAATTGAATCATCGTCAGTTACTTTTTCCACTTCACTGCCAAAGGGGATGAAAGAAAATTTCTTATTGAACCTTTTTTCAAAATATTGCCGGGCTATTACATTATCAAAAATGATATCATTTGGAAAATAGGCACTGATATAGGAAGATACTTTTAAGTATATTTTACCATACCATGGCCATTTATCTCTTTTCCAATCAATACCATCCTGGCTTATATAAACTTTCTTCCTAAACAACCGTAGTGGTAAAGCCCAAATACTATTTCCGCCATTCTGAATATGAACTACATCTGCGGTATTCCTGAATATAATATGACAAGTACATTTAAAAGAATGCAAGAGTGTATCAAACCCTTTTTTCTTTACTGTTTTGAAAGTCTTCACTTTTACTCCTTTATACTCATCAATATCAATATGTACATCAGGGTATCTTCTGTTATAAGCTATTACACTGTGCCCCTGGGCGGCCAGCCGGGGAAGTAACTCCATGGCAAATTTATCAGCCCCTGCAGCACCTTTTGCAGGCGGCAGTGTTCTGAACCCAAAAGCGGCTATTCTAAGTTTTTTCATTTCTAATCCAGATAACCTTGGTAATATCTATCAATATATTGCTTTAAAGCAACCGGCCATTCCTGCATCAGGTTCAGGTTCCTTAACTCAAGTTTTTTATTGATCAGCCTCTCGCATGGTGGCCTTTCTGCAAAATATGTTTCCTTGAAAAAATCAGATTTTACACTTGTAATCTTTACCTTGTCAGTGAGGCCAAGCAACCTAAGTAATTCTCCTGCAACTTCCAGCCTGCTTGTTTGTCCACCACAAACCATATTATAAAGTCCCCAATATTCTTTCTCGATTAATGCTTTTACATTTTTTGCAAAATCATGTGTATAAGTAGGAGTACCATCTTTGTCATCCACAATGAATAACTCTTTCTTGCCATCCTTAAGCTGCTTCATCAGCTTTTGTATAAACTTCTTATCCTTTGCTGGCCCCGCTCCCATCATCCAGCCTGCACGGCAGATTAAAAATCTTTTTGCATTCTCGGCTACATATCTCTCGCCCATGTATTTTGATCTTGCATAAACACCTAACGGGTTTGGAAGATCCCAATCGTCATACAGCTCCTTTTCCCCATCAAAAATTCCTGCTGTACTTATATACAATAGTGGTATATCCAGTTCATTGGCCAGGTAAACAGCATTTTCTACAGACATTGTATTTGTAGCGTAAGTATCATCTACATTTTGCTCACAAAATTCCAGGTTAGTGTAAGCACCTAAATGGAATAAATAATCAGGCTTAAACGCTGTGACATCCTTCCTATAGGCATCAAGATCCCGAAAGTCAAGGAAGGAAAGCCAGGGTTCATTTACGTCTTTATCAGTACACTTAAGATCATAAAAATCTTTAAACTGATGATAAAATGCCTCGCCAAGCATACCACCTGCTCCGGCAATGTAGATCTTCTTTTTCATAATGCTAATAAGTCGATTTTAATTTTTATAAGACAGATTTAATTATTCTTTGATACTATACCAGTAAAACTATTTTTATACTTTATTCAATTTTATTAATAACATTATTTATTATTGCTGCATTGGTTTTTGTCGAAAAATTCCTTTTTAAAAATTCCTTTAAGTTCTCAGCAAATTTTCTCTGCATTTGCTCATCAGCATATAAGGATAACAGTGAATCCTGCATTTGCCTGACATCCCGGATCCCAATCAATTTTCCTGTTACATTATTTTGTATATAATTTTTTGTAGAGGCCGTCTCTGTAATAATTACTGGCTTTGACAATAAAGCGGCCTTTATCATAACAATCAACCCACAGGGTGCCAAACTATTTAGTGGCAGAAAAACAATCCTGCTGTCCTTCAATAGCGAGTAAAAATGAACGGGATCAATATCATAATACATTTTCAAATTAGCCGGTATATTCTTAGCAGAAGGAAAATTCTTCTTCCTCGCCACACCTACAAACTGAATGTCAGGAAGGTTTACAGCACATTGAATAAGTCCTTCCCAATCCCGGTAAGCATCTCCCCCGGTAAAAATATAATCCGATCCCACACTAAAATCACATTGCTCATAATTATCATAAAAAATATCATGCAGGACAAATATCCGGTCAACAGGGAATTTAAATTGCCTTGAATAAATTTCAATGAGCTGTTCATCATTAACGGAGATCCATAGGTTCTTATTACGGAAAGCAATATTGTATATAAATTTTCTGAGCACCGTGTTCAGAAATCCCTTCTCATGAGCAATCATGTTCAGGGAAATAATCTTCCTCCTGATTCCAAACACCTTACAAATAAAAGCTGCAATTGCTCCCACTACAAAGTTCCAGCTTACCAGCACATCTCCTTTACGGGTTGTTCTTATTCCTGCTATTGCTAATTTGAAGTACTTATACCACAACTTTATTTTACCCCAATTAGTCGTATCATCTTTAGGATCATAATCAGGAATTCCTTTTAAACTAGTACTGTTGCCGAGTTTAATCAATTCATCTTTCAACCAAAACTTCGTTTCAGCTGTAACCCGCCAATCGACTAATACTATAATATTCATCTTTTTAATTCCTGCTTATATTTTTCTTTATTGCTGCTCTTATTCCTTATTCAGTAATTAGCTTATTTGTTCTTTTTTGAGACTACGCTTTCAAAGAGTGTCAATAATTTGCTGTAGTGGCTATCCTCAGAAAACTCTGTGTTTAATCTGCGATAGGCCTTCTCGCCTAAGTCAATACATTTTGCCTGGTCTGAGAAAAGCTCATTAATCCTTGTTTTCAACAATGTAACATCCCTGATCGGGAACAGAAGGCCCGTTTCATTGTTGCTGACAATTTCTTTAAGACTTCCTGTATCTGAAGCAATCACACATTTCTTAAAAGCAAAACTCTCGAGAATAGAATTCGGAAAATTATCATACCATTCAGCCGGCATAACTGTAAAAGAACATCTGCTTAAATAGGACTGTATCTCTTCAAAACTCATCAATCCCAGAAACTCTATATTATGATCCTTATCAGCCAGATAGTCTTTCAATACTTTATCAAAACCAGAACTCGAAGCGCCAATAATTTTAAGGTTATAAGGAGAACTCTCAAAGGCTTTAATCAATGTCATTATTCCCTTTTCCTCCTCTACCCTTCCTATATACAAAGCAAATGGCTCATAGCTGATTGACAGATCATTTCGGGCCGATCTGAAATTAAAAAAAGTCGGGATATGAAATGTCTTTCCGGCAGGAAAACCATATGCATGAAGTTTTGTAATTGTAAACTTTGATGGAACAACAAACGCATTAACTTTTTTTGTCAGCCTGAGAGTTTTCTGCAACTGTAATGATGCAACTTTAACTGCAGAGTATATATATGAATTAAAAACACATTTGTTTACAATTGCATTAACCTTTGAACCGTGGAGGCATCTTTCACAAATATCTTTTTTATTAAAACGATAGAAAAGACCGTTAGCACAAATTTGTCCAAAGTCCGATATCCGATGGATGACAGGCACTTTGTTCCTGACAGCAGCGTCAAATATACTTACCGAAAGTTTGTTTTGATAGTGAAGGACATAGATCAGATCCGGTTTTGTCTCTTTGATCAGCGCATCCAGTTTTTTCTTCGCCTCAAATGAATAAAACATCCTGGAGAAAGCTTTACCAACCGTCCTGATATCCCTCTTGTTATACTCGTTAAAATAAACTTCCTTTCCCTTTCCTATTGGTGACAAGAAGAATTTTTCATACTCGGTAGGCTGATTATGCTGGCTCTTGATACTAAATGGTATTACTGTATGCCCGTTTCTCTCCAGCAGGTCCTTGATATTAAATAAATATCTTTCTGGTCCTCCGGATATAAAATAGCGATAATTTACAATAATGATCTTCATAGGATAATAGTGAACCTATTAGATAACAAAATTTGTATAAATAATACACAATTTTATCCCTCCATCCATCTATCCCACCACATCTGGAACATCAGCAAAAGCCAAATTGGTGTTTCTCTTCCCTTTCTTCCGGCTAAAAACTCTTTTCGGATTGTCATAGCTTTTTTTACATCCAGCAGCCCATGTTTATTAAACTGCTTTTCATTAATGTAATAATAAAGATGATCCTTCAAGTCGGTTGTTAACCATTCAAACATAGGAATAGAAAAACCAGCTTTAGGCCTGTCCATAATTTCTCTCGGGATATACTTGTGGGCTATCTTTTTCAGCAGATACTTGGTCGTTCCATTATTATATTTTAATGAAGACGGAAGCTGAGACACAAATTCAATAATTCTGTGATCCAGCAATGGCTCTCTTCCCTCCAATGCAATACTCATCGTTGCCCTGTCCACTTTTGTTAAAATGTCATCCACCATGTAGGATCTGTAATCCTGTGCCAAAATCTTGTTGATGTAATCATTTTCATTATTTACTTCCCCGATGTCATCAAGTAATCCAACACTATCATCATACTTCGGCAATAATTCTGAAATATCTTTATAATTAAGGTGCCTGTTATATATATCCGTAAGGCCGGTTGTTTTGTAAGTACTCAGGAGTTCATTCACCCTTTCTACTTTATGTACTTTTTTTAGTGCCGGCATTAACTTAAGTGATACATTAGAAACCCCTTTTGCCATACTAAGCAAGAGATCTGGCGAATTCTTAATGTAGCGGTTGATTTTAGCCTGATGGTGATACTTTGTATATCCTGCAAAAATTTCATCTCCGCCATCTGCTGACAGACTAACTGTTACCTGCTTCCTGGCAAACCTGCTAACCAATGTTGTTGGAATACCCGAGCTATCCCCAAATGGTTCATCATAAATATCAGCCAGTAAAGGGAATATATCCTGCGCTTCTTTAGTTGTACAATAATATTCATTGTGATCAGTTCCGATATGTGCCGCAATTTGTTTGGCAAAAGGTGCTTCATCCCATTTCTTCTCGTGAAATCCGATTGTAAAGGTTTTAATCTTCTGCGTGCTGTTCGCCTGAAGTATAGCAGATACAACCGAACTGTCATAACCTCCACTAAGAAAAACGCCAACCGGAACATCACTTACCATCCTGTATTGAAATGCAGAAATAAATAATTTCTCAACTTCATTCTGGGCATCCTCCTCAGAGATATTCAGTTTTGGTTTATTATAATAGTCAATTACATCCCAGTATTTATGATCCGTCACCTGGTTTTTACGAATATCAATTTTTACATAGTGACCCGGTTGTATTTTATAGGTATTTTTGAAAATAGTATGCGGGGCCCTGATATAACCGTACTTAAAAAAAAGTGTTACCGCTTTATCGTTTATTTCTTTTTGAAAACTTGGATAAGCATATAATGCTTTAAGTTCAGAGCCAAACAATAAACATCCGTCTTTATGATAATAATATAAAGGCTTTACGCCTGGCCTGTCTCTAAGTAAATATATTTCCTGTTTTTTAATATCATAAATAGCATAGGCAAACATACCAATGAACTTATTTACTGATCCGATCCCATATTGCTGGTATGCTTTGATAATAACCTCTGTGTCCGAATCTGAATGAAACTGGTAGCCCAGATCAATGAGTTCTTTCCGGATTTCTTTGAAATTATATACTTCACCATTCAATATAATAACAACACTCTTGTCATCGCTATACATTGGCTGGCTGCCATTTGATGACACGTCAAGAATCGATAGTCTTCTATGCCCCAAGCCTACAGCAGCATTACCTGCATCAAAAAAAGCTACATCCCCGCTATCAGGTCCGCGATGATGAAGTTGTTCATTTGCCTTATTCAGATTTTCCTTAGTAAGTTTTCGGTTAAAATCGCAAAACCCAGTTATTCCGCACATAAATTTGTTTTATAGTAATTATTTAAAATCAATGTATTATTAATTTCCAGGCCAATAAAAAGTTCCAGTATATAAACGAAATTCTTAAATTTTATTACATAGATATAAACAAATAATCAGAAAAGAAAGTATATCACCTCATAATTTCCTCTATCCGTTTTCAAAATCTATTCAACACTCCAGTAGGGAAATCACGAAGTAAAATTACTAAGTAATAAGAGTTATGTTATCCTTTTTTGTTTCCAAAAGAAACCCATTTTTTTCTTCTCCTTATTACTGCATCGATCATGGATAACCCTTGATCGAATGAGAGTGTGTGAGTAGCCAATATGTCATTGGCCCAATCCGGAGTAATTTCCGATTGTTTTACTTCCCTATAGCTATTCTCGTCTAATTCTACAATTTCATTCAGCAGCATAGCATATCCATACCTATATGAACAATCCTGTGACGGCCTGTATAATTTTTCATTATGAAAAAACAATTTGCCCGCAGGTCTCGCAGATTTCACATCGGAAACAACAGGATTAAGAGGATGTGGCTTCCAATTCTGTGTTAACAGATTATCGGAGTAAAACAGGAAAAGCTCTTCGCTAAAGGAAGCACCTTCCACCTCTCTGATATTCGTAAATAGCCAAAACTTATTATTTCTGTACAAAATGGTGGTATCAACCGCATGTATGTTTTCCATAAGGTTCATTTTGAACTCCCACTCATATGGAAAATTTTTACACTCGTATAACTGGATCGTTTTATCCTGTTCACTTTCAGGTATCATGTAGTAAACTCCATCTTGCTTGAAAATAAATGGATAAGAAAGATGATATGGCTTTTTTAGAATAATTACCGGTTCTGATATTTTTCCGCTCTTTTCAATCTCCATTACACTTAAATGCCCTATCTCTGTTTTTCCTTTCCAGATTCCTTCTTCAAAAAATACATAGTACTTTCCATCTTTGTAAACTACAAATGGGTCTGCCCAGAACCGGTCTGTTGGCGGCAATATTCTCTTATATCTGTACATTGACTTCGAAACATCGTTGGAACTTGTAAAAGAATATAATAATATCCATTGTTCGAAACTATATAGCTTCAACAGCTTTTTCCGAAACCCCGCCCATGCCTTAGGTATCCAAAGACGCAAAAACTGAATATTAGAGGGCATCTTATAGTTTTCCCCGGAATAGAAGGACAACCCGGAATTCTCTGATCTTATTCTTTCAAGGAAAGATTCTGGTCCTGCTTCGTATAGTTGCTTTAATTTTCTTGGGATAAATAAAGATGTTTTCCAGAAAAAATTATTCAAAGTCCGGTTATACTTATATTCAACAGACGACCATGAACGATACAATACTTCTCCGCCATCCATATCCTCTGTCAGTATTTGTAAAATTGAACCTACCTCTCTTTCTCTTTTAAAAACCTCCCAAAACCCGGCCGGCCCTCCCCTGTATACAAAATTGTCTCCATGATGATATGACCATACACCAAGCTTTGCAGCTTTGAGTATCTTTCCCCGGAGAATGCGAAATCCAAGCCTGATAAATACGTCAATGTCATACTTTTCAATTTTCGCAATATCATCGTTAGTTAAATAATCAGAAAATTTCTTTTCTATACATTTAACCTCCATCAAATCCACTGATTGAATAAGAGGTTTAAAGTTCTTACTTAAAAAAGCATCTGGTGTTGGTTTACCTAAAAAATTCTCTCCATGAACATATATTTTATATAATGTGTTGGTAAATTTTCCCTTAAGCCATGATAAAAAAGATTTTTTTTGAATCCCATTTGATTCCCTCTTTACCACCAGGACTATTTCAGCATACTCTGAGGTATTAATTTGTTCGACCATCCTGTAAATCCAGGATGGAACTTCAAAATCATCAATAAGCAATCCGACTCTTACTTTCTTCATAAGATCATTGGCTTTATTACAAACTTATACTTTTGTTTGTGCAGGTTTTATAGATAAGGTTATTTTCCGCTCAATTTTCTGTAATGAACCACATACTGGTCTACCATCCGGTCAATTGAAAAATCATTAAATACCCTGAATTTGCCTGACTCTCCCATTTCTTTACGAAGATTCTCATCCTCCAATAACTGAGTGATTCTCTCTGCCAATGCTTCCGGCGATTCCGCATTAACCAAAAAACCGGTCTGGCCTTCAGTAACTATCTCTTTTGTGCCTCCGCCATCTGTTGCCACCACCGGTTTTGCAGAAGCCATATACTCCAGAATCGAATTAGAGATTCCTTCTGTAAAAGTAGATAAAACACAAACATCCATTGCAGCTATATATGACTCAACATCAGATTGCCGGCCTACTAATCTCATAAAAGGCAGAAACGTCTTATTATTCAAATCGACTGATTCTGCTGAATCTGTTTTATCACCCACAGCAAGAAAAGTAACATCATTCCGTTTTTTCAGTATTAACTCAGCAGCTTTATAGTAAGTTTTATAATCCTTATATATCGAAAAACTGGCGACCATTCCAACTACATACTTTGTGGTAATCGACAGTTTCTGACGGATCAGATCCTGATTGCTGACATTCTGTATCCGGTCAAAATTAAATCCGTTATATATACATACGCTTTTCTTTTTTGATACGCCGTAAGCAGATAATCCTGCATTAGAATTTCCAATTATCATATTACTAAAAGGAAAAGTCAGTTTTCCCCGAAGCCAGGTCTTATTCCTGTAATTTCTAACTGACGGGCAGTCCACTATCATCCCATTTACAAGTTTTATTCCCAACAATTTGGATACCGGCACTGAGTAAACAGCTGTCATACTATCCCAGCAATGAATTATATCTGGCTTAAATTGTTTACAGATTTTATGTAACTGGAAAAATACAGAGAAATCTTTTTTACTCTTTCTGATTATAAAATGAATATTTATGCCCAGATCAAAAATCTCCGTGAAATGAACGTCGTTATTCATAACAACTATCTCGAATGTTACATTCTGCCTTTTCTGAAGTCCTTTGATCAGTTCAGTCAACCGCCTCTCTTTACCACCTGCAGCCAAAGAATCAATAAAAAATATAATTCTCACAATCAATTCCTTTAATACGATAACTTATGAATTCAGAATTCTCAAAAATCTTTCACCTGCCCTTTCAAAATCATGATGTTCCCTGACAAATGAAACAAGTTTATCCTTATCAATAGCACTTATCTTGTCAGTATCAATACAATCCCTCATTTTTTCTATACTCCCTTCACAATATATCCCGAGGCCAAATTCTGTGATCACATTGCCGGGGTTTACATTCAGTGAAATAACCGGCACTCCGGCTGCCCACGCCTCAAGGAATATATTGGGAAAACCCTCAAACTTTGATGTATTGATCAATGCCTTTGCATTAGCAATCGTTTGTAATGTTTCGGTATGCTTTAACCTGCCTTTTCTCACAACATTATCCATGGTCATCTTATCAAAAAAACTCTTAGACTTCTTATCCCTCGGGTCACCAACAATCACAACCTTATTCCTTCGGTCGATTCCTTCCAGCAAATAATAGAGTTGATCTACACCTTTTAGCATTGTCAATGAACCCGCACTTACAATATAATCACCTGGCTCCCTGTCGATGTTATTTAAATTCCTGAAATCGAAGATATTTGGGAATATAGCTTGTTTTCCTCTGATTGATTTTGCAGTCAATCTTTGTCCTGAATGCTGAAGTGTAATATAGTCAGCCTTTTTTTTAAGTTTATCATATACCACATCATTGATTAAATAGTGGGATAGGTAACTTATAAGGTTGAATTTAGGCCAATACTCATATTTAAATCTTTTCCAGAATCCTGCATTATCAAAATCACTTGCCAAAGCCATAATGAATTTGCCATTATTCTTCTTGGCAGCCAGATATGATAATAAATGAAGGTAAGACCTCATCCTGGCATAATAGAAATCTGCCTTTGTATTCAGTAAAAGCCTGTATAAAGAGGGTATCCTATGAGTAAAGATTCGTAACCCCGGAAGTCCCTTATTCCAGGAAGGAATATGAAACACTTTTATCCCTTCGCTGCTTGTGAAAGATTCATTGATAAAAGGATCGATAACAACTACTTCATGACCGGCAAGAGCCAGTGATTTCCCCAGCATTGCCATTTGCAATTCTCCTCCTCCTATAGTGGAGCCTTTAATGGCATTTCCAATTTCACCCCAGAAACAAATCTTCATACTAGTAACAGTATATCCCGGGAAGCCCGGAATAAATTTTCATAAAAGGTTTACGTTATCAAAGGGTCATTTTCCTGTCTTCTGAAAGACAAACTCATTACACCCCAGTGTCTGTGTTGTTTTCAATTTTTTCAGAGTATACCCTCGTTGCTTGAAAAATTCAAAGATTGCATCAGGTGTAGCTACTTCAAATGGCAGACCGCCCAGCCAGTCTAACCAGTCATAAAACATTGACATACCCCGCTGAGATTTGTAATCGTAATATCTTCTGAAGGGGTTTTTAAATTTTAATATATCTGAAAAAAAAGAACGAAAGAAAAAGAAAGGGAAATATATCGATACAATAAAATATCTTCCTAAAAATCCTGAATTATATATTTTCTTAACCTTTCTCCACCGCACCGAGTTTTTTCCCTCGTCATTATAAATAGCAATAAACAGTTTACCGTCATTCTTAACCAAAAAATCAATATTCCGCATTGCACCTTCCATATCACCGGTATGATGTAACACTCCCCAGGAATAGACTATATCAAACTGGCCCAAAGAGGAAACATACTGTTTATCCAGGATAGACCCTTTCTCAATCTTCCAGTTTCCACCAGAAAAAAACTTTTCCCTTAACAACTGAGCACATTTAACAGAATCAGGGTCGAAATCGAATGAAAATACAAATGCCCCCATTCGCATAGCTGCCAGGCTAAATAAACCGCTTCCGCACCCAACATCAAGAAAATGCTTTCCGGTCATATCATTACATTCCAGCATTTCCATTAACGATTTCTCAGCGTTGTGAATTTTTTCTTCTGATATGGTACCAAGATACCCTTCCCAATTCTTGCCGAACTGGAAACGATTTCCCTTTTTTACCTGGTTTTCAAATGGTATCTCCATCATGCTTTGAGGTTAAATATTAAAATTATTTCTTTAGTGATTGGATAAATCCGATAATACGCTTTGCCTGGTGGCTGTAATTAAAAGCTTCTGCCGTCAAAAGTTTCCCCTTTCTTCCAACTTCCTTTGCTTGCTCATAATTACTAAAGATGTATTCCAGCTTATTAACCAGCTCTGCTACATTTCCGGGTTCAATTAAAAAAGAATTCTCTCCGTCCTTTAAATAATCTGATACTTCTCCAACATTGACAGAAATTACTGGTTTACCGGTAGCAAGAAATTCGGCCAGTTTGGAAGGGTAAGAAGCATCCGACTCCATATCTTTTGCTCTTACCATAACTAATACGTCTGCGTTGGAGATATACTGAACAATCTGATTCCTGGTAAGATATTGAATTATTTTAACTTTATCATTAATCTGAAGCTCTTCAATAAGCTTCCTTATCTTCAACAGCTCCTGTTCGGTACAAAATCCTCCCAATGCAAGGAACACATCCGGGTGATGCTTACTGAAAACGGAGAAGGCATTAATAAGCAGGTCAATATTATCTCTGCGAAAAGTAAGACTTCCAAAATACCCGATATAAAGGCCCTCAATAGGTTTCTCAGATTTATTATTGAAACGTCCGGGATCAACAGTACTCGGAACAAGAAATAATTTCTCCGGTTTAATTGACCGCTTTATATGAAAATCGATCAAATATCTCGAAATACACAGAATTCCATCCGATAACCAACTGTCAAGGTGGAAAATAATATTGCCTTTCTTCCTGCTAAAAAAATCATTCTTCACATATCTCAATGGATGCTCATTACACTCAGTAATAATGATTGTCCGGAATATTCTGGATAATATCCATGCGAAAACCTGGGTTAGCAAAGTATCACTCCACCTGTTAATTGCAATTATCTTACTCTCCTTATTTATCTTTTTGAATACAGAGTAGGTGTTGCTGTATTTCTTAAGCTTTTGGTATCGCCGTACAAAGAAATTCCTGCTCCGCACTTTTTGCCCGAATGGGTTATAGTAATACATGCCGTCAACAGTCCCGTTGGGTTCATCAATGTAGTCATTATTAAAGCATATTACATGAACATCAACACCGTTCTCAATAAATCCTTTTGCGTAAGTATATACTCTGTTAGTAGCAGCCTTACCATCGGGAAACGAAAACAAATCACCAAAAATAACTATACTCATCTGGCACTACTTTACTTTTAAAACTTTACAAGGATTTCCCCCGGCAACAACATTAGCAGGTATACTTCTGAGAACAAGACTATTGGCTCCTATGATTGTATTTTCTCCAATCTCTACTCCTTTTAATATAACTGAGTTTAAACCTATCCAGGCATTGTCATGTATAATGACAGGTTCAGGTTCTGTGTTACTAATGTCAGGGTGCCAATCAAAATCGGTAATGACAACATTTGCACCACAAAGAACATTATTACCAATTCGTATTTCTTTAGCTGCGCCAATTGTAACACCACTGAAACCGCAATTGTCGCCTATAGAAATAATGGCATCCTTTTCATGTGTTGAAAGGATGCATTTTCTGTTTACGCCTATTAAATTAGAGGTTTGATCAGAGCGAAATGTACATTTTCTTCCTATCTCAATTTTTGAAAAGGAAAATCGTCTTACATGCAGTAGCCCAAAAAATTCAGACCCCTGCCCAACTTTTACTCCTCTGAAGAAAAGGTTCAATCTCGTAAAAAAGCCAGAAAAGAATCGGAAAATGTTCATCCGGAAACCATCAATCTTTAATACCCACCAGTTGCCTTTATCCTCCCGCAACCTGCTTAGTTTTGATAACTTACTCATAAAATCAGCTTACAGTCTTCCTTAACAACGGAAAAATAATATAATTAATATATATATCAAATGATTTTCCTGTGATATACTACAGAACATAAAAAATAAATGCTATTGCTCTGTGTCATCCTCAACAAGTTCATCAGGATAATTATTGGCATAGTAGCGCAGGTATAAAATAGCCAGGAGGATTCCCATATCACCCAGCTCCATATAGACAAGAGTTAAATTGGCAAGGCAAAATGACACGATTCCAAAAAAAACTGCCCAGAATTTATATTTGCGGCCAACCATCCAGCCCCGGTACAGCAAATAATAAATTGCAGAGAAGAAGAAAAAACATCCCAAAAAACCATAAAAATACAGGTAAGATAAAAAACCAACATGAATAATAGGAATACCCTCTCCAAGCAGTTGTTTTACATCATCCCTGGTTGATGGCCCGACGCCAAGTATGGGGTTTTCAGGAAATTTTTGCATGAAAACCTCATATGAAATAATTCTTGCTTTGGCAGAAACCATATCTCCATCCTTTTCCAGTATTCTCTCTGATATAACCTCATCTATATTATATCCGAATTCTTTGGCGATGTTAAGCATGATAAAAATTCCTATCAGGCCTAAAAAAAACAACGAAATAAGGTTCATAAAAAACGATCGCCGGGAAAAGAATAGCTGCATAAAAACAACAACTGTCGATACCATCGCATATCTTGACTTTGTCAAAAAGGATACCGTCACTGCACATATCAGAATGATGAAAAGGAGGCTTTGCTTACTTCCGTATCGTTCTATTAAAATACCGCATAATATAGGAAAGCTTATACCTACCGTACTTGCATTTATCCAGCTATATATTGAATAAATTCTCTTTTCTTCCAGGAAACTTAAATCAATTCCTTCAACTAAAATATGTGTATTATAAAATATCTGTGAATCCCTGGTCTGAATTAAGCTGACTATAAATGACATCACTACTATGAAGAAAATACATTTACTCATCTTGGAAATATATTCCTTGTCGAAATCTGTATTTTCAATGATTATCATAAAGGCAAGAGCTAGAATTTTATAATCCGATAACAGGAAATAAACAATATTCATATCCTTGGGAACCAGGTTATTGGCGATAGTAGAACCGATATGATAGGCTGTAAAAAGTGCAAAAAAAGTAAGGTATTTAGGAAACTTTTTTGTTCCGCCGGTTAACAGGTAAATAGCATATGGCAATACAAAAACACTGTACACCATATGAATCCCCTTGTCAGTCACAAAATAGGAAAGCCATGCCAGGAATGGGTAAAACGGCAGCATCACCAGCAGTAAATTTTGTGAGGTCTTATTCATTTAGCATCTTCCTTACGGAAAGGGTTGGAACTCTTATTACCCTTTAGTTTTTTCTGTAAGAGTTCCTTTTAGTATGGTTGAATAAATACTGGTTAAATCTAAATTAATCGTGTCTGCATTATGCCTGCTCATTGCTCTTGATCTTGCATTCCCGCCCAACTTTGAGGCATAAACATGATCATTAACCAGGTCAAGGATGGCGCCGGCCATTGCATATGGATCACCATCCTGTATCAAAAGTCCTTCTTTTTTATCTTCAAGCAAAGAGCCTGTTCCCCCTGTAAAAGTGGCGATTACCGGCATACCTAAAAGCATTGCCTCACATACACTATTTGGACTATTATCAATATGAGAAGGGTGAATAAAAATATCTGCGCCAAGTTCAATGTCCATCAGTTCCCTTATGCCTAGCCTGCCACTGAGAATAATATTATAATCCTCAAATTTCTTACGGATCCTTCGCTCAAAAATTCTGACAATTATATCGTCAGCAGCAATGCCGGCCACATACCATTTAAAATCAAACTTATTTATTGTTTTAAGCAAAACAGCACATTCCAGTATTGTTTCTAATCCTTTATAAATATTTGACTGAATGGTAGAAACAAAAATTTTTTCTTTAGCAGCATTCTTATTCCATTGCTCAGTGTAAAATCCTGCCCGCAAAGCTTCGCTGCAGTAAAAATATTTTGAATCAGGCGACAAAACCGAACTCATTCTTCTGTCCCAATCTGTACGCCCCATAAAATATTTACATCCTGAAAATATTTTCTGCTCCCTGTGCGATGCTTTCCTGAATCGCCAGTATTCATGCAGTAAACTATTTGCCTTAATTAAACTCTTTATCCCGGAATTTTTTACCAGGTCCCATTTACTAATTTGAGAGGCGAACCATTTTTTTTCATACACGGTCAAAATACCCTGGAGATGAATAACTACAGGAATCTGAGTCCGCTTACAAATAAGACCAAATGAATCTTCGGTACCAAAAATATTTATAATGTCAGGGTTGAAATCCTCAATCACTTCGAGGCAATACTTAACCATTTCTTCATCATTCATCACACTGTAGTGCCTGTCCATAAATTCCCGGACTTTGCTCTTTCTTTTCTGGGGAATGGCATAATAAGTAGTTCTTTCGCCATCGATCTTTTGCAACTTCTCATCTCCCTGCCTGAAAGCGATGGCAAGTTTAATTGCTGCATTCTGAACTATCCGGGCCTCCAATGATTCTATCCAGCCACCTCCTATCACAGGAAGATTAAAGTGAGCGGCTGCCAGAGAGGGTGTATTAGTAAACCACAATACTTTCATGTCTTCATTTATTTAAAATACCGGATCTTATACCAGCGTTCAAAGCAGATCAACCTTATTTTGCTCATTCGTTAATTTAAGTATTACAGCCACAAGGTCTAAAATCTGGTTTACTAAAACAACCCTTTTTACTTATTCCAGATGCCTTTTGCTGTTTTATTTAAAATCTTTTTAAACTGGATTGGGGCCAAAATAGGACCAAATGACATACATATAGTAGTTGCAAGTATAACACCCGAAGGTCCTAATTGAAAAGTTTTGGCAAATAAAATACATAACGGGATATTAAGAATTCCTGCACCGATAGCAAAATAGAGCTGTAGCCTCACTTTCCCAATCCCGTTCAAAAAGATCACAAAAATACTTCCCCATGTTACTGCCACAACATAAATAAACATACAAAATGACATAAAGAAAGGTATTGTGAGCTTATTACCGATCCAAAGTTTATAGAAAAAAGGAGAAATTGCCAATAAGACAATACTTGCCTTTTTCAATTTTCTGATTGTCCCATTTATCCAATCATAATCCTCCTTCACATAGGCCTCTGTATAGGCACTCCAGAGAGGTGCAGTAAGAATATTAAAAACCATGGTAATCATTCCAAAATACTTAAAAGCGATATTATAAGGTCCTACTTCTTCCGGGCCAAATAACTGTGCAATAATAACATTGTCTGTTGCAAAGATTACAATCCATACTATTTGGATCAGGAAAAACTGTACTCCAAGGTTCAATAAATCTTTCGCATACTTAAAACGTATGAATTTAAAACTTGGTGCATATTGCTTGTACCTTGTACTATAGAGAACCAAACTTACAATCAGGTAGACAATGATAGACGTTCCGCTAACGGCAAGACCAAAAAACCATAATGACCCTTCTGTTACTTTTGTCAATACATAAATGATAGAAAGAGACAATATACTGCTGATCAACCGGAACAAATCGTTTATTGCAGGCCGCTGGTCTGCAGATAAGATTATACCCACCAGGTCTAATACAAACTGCAAGCAAAAAAAAGAGAAAACAAGTAATACCAGTGGCGCCAACTCATTGTTCAAGACTTGTTGTGAATTAAATACCTGCGACCAATTGATGAAAGGGTTTACCAGTGCAAATAAAATACACACTCCTGCCATTATAATACCCAATATTGCGTAAGTCGTACTCACATAAATTCTTGCCAATTTATATTTGCCGCGGGCTACTGCCTCTGCAAAACGATTCCTTAATCCGTGCCCCAGCCCAATGTCAAAAAAAGTAAACCAGCCAATAAAAGAACTAAGCGTAAGCCAAATCCCGTATTTGGTGCTATCAAGATAATCAAGTGTCAATGGCACCATCAAAAGGCTTACCAGAATACTTAAACCTTTTACTATTACTGCTAGGATAATATTCTTTTTTGTCCGAACACTCCTGGAATGCCCTTTATTAATAAGGTTATTAATATATGATGTGTATTTCGCTAAGCTTTTTATCATTTCCGATCTGTGCTTGTTTTCCGGGTGTTAATTTAACCGGTTCGGATACCCCTAAAATAAAAAATAATTCCTGTTGTATTAAAATCAACAGGAATTAATAAGTATTGTTTATTTTTTTATAAATCTTCCGTTTGTAAAAAAAGTCATACTCCAGGTGTTCAAAACACCGCATCAGAAGTGGGCTAAAAACCGATTCTACTTGGCCACTGATAACTGCTGATAATGATGTAGCTCCGTTTGTTGAATGGTAGCTCGTGACAATACCTCCACATTAATGGTTTCAACTTCTGCATACATCAAATAACCAAGAGATGGCAGCGATAATTTAATAGTTCTGTTTTTAACAGTCATCACATGTCCTTCATGGGCCATTAACGGACCACTGATAATTCTCACTTTGTCAGCAACATTAATAGGTGTTTTCTGAAGAGATACATTATTATGCTCGCTAAGGAAAAGCTTAATAGCATCAATCTCTCTTTCGGGAATTACTGCTGGCTTACATAACCAGTAAACAATATTGATGACGCCATCCGTTTTTCTAAGTGATTGAAGCTCCTGTTCTGTAGCTTTTACAAATACATAGCCTGTAAATAAAGGCTCATTGATAATTTTCTTACGGTCGCTCCATTGCCTCACGACTTTATTCAGCGGGCAATAATTTTCAATGTCTTTGCGAACAAGACTTTCTGAGACTTTCTTTTCCCATCTGGGACGGGTGTAAACTGCGAACCAATTTTTGTTTTCAATCATAAAACCAGGTTTAACTATTACGGTCTTTAAATGAGCAGAAATCATATTTCTGCTGGTCATTTCACAGTATTTAAGACTACTCATTTACCTCAACTGGTTTTTACAAGGGTACGGCTTCGCCTATATCAGTCACATGGGGTACCGAATAGGGTTTAAAATAATGCCTCTCAACCGTTAAATTCCAATCGAACTCGTCAGTCTCTCTACTGCAAACAATGCCTTTATATATCTTTATCTTATACTACTTTACTTACTCTTTTTTTCTTCTTGCTTTCTCTTTTCTCGTTGTGAATATAGCCATAGCCATAGCCATAGCCATAGCCATTCTTACTAAAGCCACGGGATTTAATTCCATTAAATACAATGGCTAAATTTTTTAATTCATTAATCTTATTATTTGCATCCAAACGCTGTATTGACACTTTACGGGTATGTTTATGCCTGATTATATACAATGTAGCATCTGCATACGATGAAAGTACATATGCATCTGACAATAATCCTACGGGTGCCGAATCAATCAATATATAATCAAAAATTTCTGACAGATACTGGAACAGTTCCGGCACCTTGTCACTCATTATCAATTCAGAAGGATTGTCCGGCAATGGCCTTCCTGCTGGCATAATAAAGAGATTTTCATGCGCCGCCGTACGACGAATTATTTCTTCAGGATCTGCAGACCCGTTCAGATAATCTGTCAGACCCTTATTTACGTTTGTAAAGTCCAGTTTCTCACACAAAGTGGGGTCGCTAAGATCAAATTCCAGTACCACTACTTTTTTTCCGGCCAGTGCAAGGCTCATAGCCAGATTAACTACTATAAAGCTCTTTCCTTCTCCTGAAACAGTTGATGTAATCAGTATTTTCTTTTTATCATTTTTAATTCCGAGATAAGGAAGCGATGTCCTGAGATTACGGAATTGTTCAGCAATAAAAGTCCTTTTACCTGGCCCTATTACAATTGCTTCACCTGAATCTTCATGTACAATTTCACCAATTACAGGAACAGAAGTATATGATTCAATCTCATGCCTGAACAGTATTGTACGTTTCAGCATTTCATTGGCTGTAACAAATCCGATACCAAGGCCAATAGCCAGTATTATGGCCATCATATATATTTTTTTAGCCGGGCTCATTGGTCCAAATGACAGTGCATTATCTACCGTGCGGCTATCAGCAATAGAAGATGATAATGCCATCGCAGTCTCTTCTCTTTTTTGAAGGAGAAAATTATAAACGCTGGTCTTAATATTTTGCTGACGGCTGATCTCCACGAGGTCTCTTTCTTTTTGTGGAATACTACTCAACATAGAAGAAAACCTGTTATTTAATGAGTTCAGGTTACTTCTTGTAGAATTTAACCCTTCTTTCTGATTGCGTATATTCTCTAAGATACTTGGTCTTATTTTTTCGATCTGATCTTTTAAAGACAAAACCATTGGGTTATTAGATGCAGTCGTTTTGCTTAGTTTTTCATACTCTAATTCATAGTCGTACAGCTTATTTAATAATTGTGCCAGCATAGGGTCACCTACACCTACAGTATTAGGTACAATACCACCAGTTTTATCTTTAGCTGTCACATATTTCTCCACCTGGTTCAATACATCCATCTGAACGTTAGCATCGCCAATTTTCTGGCTCAGGTCACTTACATTCTGCAGGAAAAGTGTTCCCTGTGAACTGATATCGATGGCGCCCTGGCTTGTTTTGTACTGCTGCAGTTTCTGTTCAATAGAGTCAAGATCCTTTTCTACATATTTAAGGCGTTCGTTAACAAATGCAAGTGTATTGGCAGCCAATGTATTTTTATCATCTAATGCGGCCTCATTATATGCCGCAATCAGTGCATTCAGGACATCTTCTGCCCGCTTATCATTTTCATCAGTAATTTTTAAGCTGATTACAGAAGAAAGTTTGCTTACTGAAGAAGCTTTTAAGTTAGACTGGAGGTTAGTGGCAATCACTTTGGGATCCACAAGATTAAAATACAAAGGCCTGTCATTGGTCCTGGCTTGAAAGTTTTGAGCAACAAACTTCAAAGTTCCATACGGAGTTTTAACCCACTCATTCAATGAGTATGTTGTATTATTAATTGTGATGGTTTTTTTGGCGGTATCTACTGTAAAAAAAACATCTCCTGCATTTGGTAATGAATCAGGGTTCATTGCCTGAATAGAAACTGGCGATGTAGTATAGGCTGTTGCTGGTTTGATCCTGCCTTTTTCATAAACAGGCGCATATAAATGCAACTTTTTGGCTACCTGGGTAAGAAGTTGTCTTGATTTGATAACCTCAATTTCGTTCTCAATAATTTTCTTAGCTGATAACTGATTTAGGGTTTCGATCATTTTAGCTTCATCCTGCCCCTTCTTCTCATCTTTTATTAAGATTGAAGCTGTTGCCTCATAAAAGGGATTCGTTTTGTAACGAATATATAACCATGCCCCTGCGATGGCAATGGTAAGTAAGACCAGGAATAATGGCCAATAAGGCATGTATTTAAACCAAATCTGGCCAAATACATTTTTCTCCTCCGATTCAACCCCATTTTTCTGAACACCTTTCATAGTTTTCAAAGTTTTACTGAACAAGACGATCAACAACAATTACAGCAAGGGACAATACACTAACAGCGATTGGCACCCATTGTGAATTCTGATTAGCTGAACTAACCCTTGCCTTATTTGGTTCCACATACACAACATCATCAGATTTTAAGTAATAGTACGGTGATGATAAAAGTTCGTTTGAATTCAGGTTGATCCTTTTTATTATTTTCTGTCCATTCTCTTCTCTGATCACCAACACATTATCTCTTTTGGCCTGTATAGTCAGATCTCCTGCCAATCCGATTGCTTCCAGCAGTGATATCTTCTCATTAGGAATATTAAGAACAGTCGGGTTCTTTACTTCTCCCAAAACTGTAACATGGAAATTTAAAATCCTGGCCTGAACTATTGGATCTGTAAGAAGCTGTTTGTCAACCAGTTTCTTCCTTATAGTTTCTTTTAGTTGTTCCTTTGTAAGTCCTTCAGCTTTTATGCTCCCCAAAATGGGAAATTGGATAGTACCATCTGCACCTACCAAATAACCGGTAACCTGTCCTTGTTGGTTAGTTGAATTATTAGGCGTATTAAAAACTTCCGTGGCTGCAGGGTTCAGACTGGAAACGGTAATGCTGAGTAAATCATTTTTGCGGATAATAGATTCAGGCACAGGGGTATTGGTGTCGATAACACTGTCTTTTACATCATTGAAATATGTTGCTTTTCTGACATCAACACATGCTGCTGCAGTGAAAGTCAAATACATTACAATGACTATGTAATACCTTCTTAAAAAAGTAATTTTCATAAGCTTTTCTTTAAGCCTAATGGCCTTTCAGTTTAAATTGTACCAATCTGCTTAACTAAAGTCGGCGGTTTTGCGAAGGATTCAGGTGGAACGAGGCTTCACGAAGGATTAAGGATACGTAGAATGAAGCACTAATTAGCTGAAAATGCTTCAAATCGGCAACAAGATACTAATCATTATGGAATATGTATAAATTTCTTAGAAAAAATTTTTGTGAACAACACGGAAAATTCAGGTAAAACAATCGTAGAAATCCCATATTCATTTATCAAAGTATAATCGGGTTCACTTAATTAATACAAATCAAACTCCGGTCATGCCATTTCATAAAAGATGGATGAAAAAAATCGTATCCAGATTTGAATAATATCCGTTCATTTGAATAATGCTTTCGTACAATTACTTCGTATTTTTTCTATTTTTCATTTACAATTATGATTCAGACAATTGCTTAGTTAAAGATATCCACTTAATTAAAAAAATGTGGATTATTTGAGGGTAAAAATCATTTTACAAACACTGAGTATTGTAAATAGTAGATTTCCAGCAGCTTTTACTATAGTATTTCTGAGAATTACTTTTATCAGCAGAGTACCTGTCCTCAATCTTTTTTTTATGGCATTGTTTTTGGCTTTTATTTAGCCATATTTAAACAAGATTTAGGAATTTTATTAACATAGTTTCTTCGTGATATTATTCAGTCCCGATGTAAGCTAATTTCGATATTCTATAAAAACCAAATGAGTATCCTTATGGAGAACCCCTCCTGCTACCCAAAGAGTAGTTTGTCTGCCTTACCAGGCTATTCTGGCTGCTTCAATTCTCGTTCTTACGAAGAAAACAATCATTCATTTTACATTACGAGAACCATAAATCTCAGCACAGCTTCTGTGCTTCCTGCAGAACTATTGACCAGAAAAACCGAATCCTTTTTTGTCCAATTATCCTTTAAAAACCGTTGATAATGAGAAGTTTATTTACACTATTATTTTTACTTGCTTTTTCTGTTATCAGTTCTGGAAATACCTATTACATGGCTACCACTGGTAGCAACAGTAATAGTGGTTCCATTAACTCCCCGTGGCTGACCATAGAGCATGCTACTTCACAAATGGTTGCCGGTGATACGTTGTATCTCAGGGGAGGAACATACAGGAGTACCAAACCAATTTCAACTGTGAACAGGTTTTACATTCAAAACCTGATCGGCACGGCTTCCAACAGGTTTTATATTTTCAATTACCCCGGCGAAAGGCCCATTTTTAACATGAATGAGCAGTTGATACCTGGCTCGCCGGGTGATGGTCCGGTGGGTTTAAAGGTTGAAAACTGCCGCTATGTTCATATTAAAGGAATCAGGGTAACAGGTATATCTCAAAATCCGAACGGTTCAAATACTCCTGCCGGAATGATTCTTTTCAATGTCGATAACTCTACGATCGAACAAGTGGAGATTGATAACGTAGAGGGGTATGGTATGTATCTCCAGGGAGGTTCAGATAATAACCTTATAAAGAACTGTGATGCTCACCACCTCATTGATACTTACACAGGTTTGGGCGGGGCAAATGGTTTCAATATTACAGGAGGTGATGGCTCTACTAATAACGTATTTGACGGATGCCGTGCCTGGTGGATAAGTGATGATGGGTTTGATCTTTATGGTACTAACAGTTATGCAACTTACAGGAACTGCTGGGCCTTCTGGAACGGGTATTACCCCGGTACTTTTACCCCCGCTGGTGATGGCATGGGTTTTAAGCTCGGCCCTACAGCTACAAACCAAAGTGGTACCACCCTCAGGGTGCTGGAAAACTGCCTTGCCTTTGAAAACAGGTTAAACGGGTTTGATCAAAACTCACAATCAAATACCACCTGTCGTATCACCATGCTGAACTGTGCCGCTGTTAACAACGGCAGCAATGGATATTTTTTCGGCGCAAATTTATCTACCCAACACACATTCAGAAATAACCTGAATTTTGGTAATGGTATTTGGGGAGATGAAATACAGGCAGCTTCCTCTACCGTTTCTCACAACACCTGGAATGGTGGTGTTACACTTACCAGTGCAGATTTTGTCAGCCTGTCTTCTGCCGGGGTGGATGGACCCCGCCAGGCAGATGGAAGTTTGCCTAATTTGAATTTCTTAAAACTTGCTTCAGGATCAGACCTGATAGATGCAGGTATAAATGTCGGGTTACCTTATAGTGGGAACGCACCTGAAAGGGGCGCTTATGAGTTTGGTACAGCTCCTCCTGTCAATCAGGCTCCGACTGCCAATGCCGGTAATAATCAAACTATTACTTTACCTACAAACAACGTGACTGTGAATGGGAGTGGCACAGATCCGGACGGGAGTATTGCTTCTTATTTGTGGACTAAGCTTAGTGGTCCTGCCACTTTTACTATTGTATCTCCGGCGCAGGCGCAAACAGTAATTAATAATCTTGTTCAGGGTACTTACCAGTTTGAATTAAGAGTAACAGACAACCAGGGTGCCATTGGAAGAGACACCATGACAGTTACAGTGAATGCCGCACCTAACCAGGCACCAACTGCCAATGCCGGGCCTAATCAGACTATTACTTTACCAACCAATACTGTTACAGTTACAGGAAGCGGAACGGATCCCGATGGTACTATTGCATCTTACCTCTGGACCAAAATAAGCGGACCAACAAGTTTTACAATTGTATCTCCATCGCAGGCTCAAACTGTTATTAATAACCTGGTACAGGGCACTTATCAGTTTGCATTGAGGGTTACGGATAATGGTGGTGCAATCGGAAGGGATACCATGACTGTTATAGTAAATGCCGCTCCAAATCAGGCTCCCGTTGCCAGTGCGGGTCCCGACTTAAACATTACTTTGCCAACGAGTACTGTTACACTTAACGGTAGTGGTACTGACCCTGATGGCACTATTGCTTCCTACCTATGGACAAAAATTGCAGGACCAACAAGTTTTACGATTGTTTCACCTTCGCAAAATCAGACTGTAATCAACACGTTGGTTCAGGGTGTATATCAATTTGAATTAAGGGTAACAGATAACCAGGGTGCAATAGGAAGAGATACTGTTACAGTTACAGTAAACGCTGCACCTAACCAGGCACCTGCTGCCAATGCAGGAGCAAATCAAACCATTACATTACCAACTAACAGTGTAACATTGACCGGAAGCGGAACGGACCCTGATGGAACGATAACATCTTATTTATGGACGAAGATCAGCGGACCCACTACTTTCACTATTGTTTCACCCAATACTGCTCAAACTGTAATTAATAACCTGGTACAGGGCACTTATGTCTTCAGGCTTACTGTTACTGACAACAGCGGGGCAACTGCTGATGCTTTTGTGACTGTAACGGTTAACTCATCGGGTAACCAGGCGCCTGTTGCCAATGCAGGACCAGACATTAATATTACGTTACCAACAAATACTACCACCCTCAATGGAAGTGGTACTGATGCAGATGGCACCATTGCCTCTTATCAGTGGACCAAGATCAGCGGACCAGCAACATTTAATATTGTTTCACCAACACAGGCACAAACAGTTATAAATAACCTGGTGCAGGGATCGTATGTGTTCAGTCTGACTGTAACTGACAACAGCGGCAATACAGGTATTGACTATGTAACAATAACTGTAAATGCTCCGGTTAATCAATTACCAACTGCAACAGTTGGTCCTGACCAAACCCTTACATTACCAACCAACAATACAACATTGACCGGTAATGGTACTGACCCTGACGGAACCATTGTATCATACCAATGGACCAAGATCAGCGGACCGGCTACATTTACCATTGCAACACCAACCCAGGCTCAAACAATAATTAATAACCTGGTACAGGGAACCTATGTTTTCAGATTTACTGTGACTGATAATAACGGAGGCACTGCTGATGCTTTTGTAACTATTACAGTCAATCCTGCTCCTAACCAGCTTCCTGCAGCCAATGCAGGACCTGATCAAACAATTACATTACCAACTAACAGTGTAACATTAACCGGAAGCGGTACTGATCCTGATGGCACCATTGCTTCTTACCAGTGGACAAAGATCAGCGGACCCACCACTTTCACTATTGTTTCACCCAATGCTGCACAAACTGTAATCAATAACCTGGTACAAAGCACTTATGTCTTCAGGTTACGGGTAACAGATAATGGTGGTGCCACAGCTGATGCTTTTGTAACTATTACTGTTAATCCCCCGGTAAACCAACCACCTGTTGCAAATGCAGGTACTGACCAGACGCTTGTTTTACCAACTAACAGTACAACTTTGACGGGTACAGGAACAGATCCTGATGGAACAGTTGTTTCATACCTGTGGGATAAGATTGCCGGACCTGCACAGTTCGTAATTCTTTCACCAACACAACCGCAAACAATTATTAATAACCTGGTGCAGGGTGTTTACCAGTTTGAACTGAGAGTAACCGATAACCAGGGTGCTATCGACAGGGATACTGTAGTTATATCAGTGAGCCCGGCTCCGCCTCCTAACCAGGCACCAACGGCCAATGCAGGACCTGACCAGGTAATCACTTTACCAACAAACAGTTTGACCGCCACTGGTAGCGGTACTGATCCGGATGGCAGTATCGCCTCATATCAATGGACAAAGATCAGCGGACCAGCGACCTTCAATATCGTTTCACCAACCCAGGCACAAACGGTCATCAATAACCTGGTACAGGGTACTTACCAATTTGAATTAAGAGTAACCGATAACCAGGGTGCTACAGGAAGAGATACTATGACAGTAACTGTAAATCCTGCTCCGCCGGTGAACCAGGCTCCGATAGCCAATGCCGGAAATAACCAAACCATCACATTACCCGTCAACAGTGTAACGATCAACGGTAGTGGTACTGACCCGGATGGAACAGTTGTTTCTTATCAATGGACAAGAATATCCGGACCAACTACTTATACAATTGTATTCCCGACCCAGCCGCAAACAATGATAAACAATCTTGTACAAGGCACTTACCAGTTTGAACTGAGAGTGACAGATAATCTTGGTGCGGTTGGCAGAGATACAGTAACTATAACAGTAAATGCTTTACCTAACCAGTTGCCAATTGCTAATGCAGGGCCAGACAGGAGTATGACCTTACCAACAAACAGCATCACACATACCGGCAGCGGTACAGATCCTGACGGAACGATTGTATCATACCAGTGGACAAAAGTAGCGGGACCTTCACAGTATACTATTGAAACACCTGCTGCAGCACAAACAGTGTTCAGCAATCTTACAGAAGGTATTTACTTATTTGAGCTGCTTGTAACCGACAACCTGGGCGGCACTGATACAGATACTGTTTCGGTAGAAGTTAAGGCGGATATCACATTGCTCAGACAGGCTTATCCGAATCCTGCTACAGATAATATTACTGTACGGATCGATCCGAACGGTAATGCAAGAAGTTCACTTGTTCTGACTGTTTACGACTTCAGGGGAGTGAGTGTTTATTCAAAACAATTAGGTATCGGTCAGCAGATAATAAGCGAACAAATAAATCTTGAGAAATTCCCGAGAGGCATGTATGTAATTGAAGTGGTAGCTGACAAAAACAAAAAAGCAACCTTCCAGTTTGTGAAACAATAATAATTTGCCTTACTGCATATAATCAGTGCTGAAACAATTATAAAATCCCCGGTTATTCCGGGGATTTTTTTATGAAGTCTATTCTATTATAAAAAAGCAGGTAGTTGATACCACCTGCGTACGTCCTTTATTTTAAAAACCAGACGTTAACATGAATAGGAGAAATTCATCACCATTATCTTGGTCCGATATAAGTAAGAGTATCAAAGAATCCTCTTGCTCCCGGGTTGTTGTTATAATAGAAATTAGCATAGATCATCGCCGGGTTACCGCCTGAGGCCGGTACATAACGGCTGTCTGTGGCCGGGCCCATTGATACCGGTAAGGTAGTTGCATAAGGAGTCCAGTCCCATGCTGTGATCTGGTTTGTTGTCGGATTGAAGTAAAAGTTAGAAGTAAAGTTTCCATAATAAGTTACTCCCCCATTCAACGGGTGTGCTGCTGCTCCCAGTGCAGGCCAGTACATATACACACTGGCCGGACCTGAAGTGACCATATGAACTGTTTCATCATATGGGTTACTTAATCCCGGACGGTTGTGATATCCTCTCAGCTGGTATTTACCATCATACTTGTTCTTGATAGTAAACTCGATCAACAAGTCCTTCAGGTTACTGGCAACTACAAAGTTTCCGGTAACACTGGCGATCTTGATCCCAACTCCATAAGATGAGTTGGGATCCAGTGTCAAGGTACTTGATACATTGATCGGGATCTGTACATTACGCTGACCGGCTGGTATGGTCAAGGTCAGGCTGGGCAGGCTGTACAAAGTAGAACTCAATACCTGGATATTGGTTCCGTTGGCTGTATTGTATGCTGTTACCAGGCTGTTGTCGATCTGGATCGTTACCTGTACATCAGCTGCAGCAGGACTGCCACTTTCCAGGTTCACATATACCACATCATTTACTGCCTGGTTTGAACCTGATACATCCAGGCCTACCGTATTCTTTTTATTAGCCGCTTTGGGGAAGCCAACTCCGGGAGGCTGGGTATCGGGGTCATTGATACCATATTCATAGTTATCAAAGCCTTTGTCTTTTAAACAGCCGCTAAAAACAACTATCATCATTGCAAAAAGTATTGCAACATTTATGATTCTTTTCATGTGTTAATTTTTATTGTTTTTTGTCACATGTTGTTTGCCATAAAATTTTCATCGCTTTTGTTATAAGGTAGCTCGAAAATTTTATGGCTCATTTCATATTGTTTTTTTAATGTAGTACAGAAATTATTGTAAATCCCAGAAGATACGGCTATACCTGTCAATCACACCTTCTGCAGCAACATTGGCTGCATTGTAGTTATACTCTGTTTGTGGATATAAGTATCTTACCGGTATCTTGGTAGATGTATTCTGTGGTGCCACAGAAATAGGAGGACCGGGATCATAACCTACACCAGCCCCATATACAAACCTGTCATTAACAGAAGAAGCAGAAACTACTTCGTTATAGCCAAGCCTGCGATAATCTGTCCATACTTCCAGTGAGTTAACACCATTCAGTGCAAACCACTTCTGAGATATAATCGTAAAGAGACCACCAACAGGTTGCGTCCCGGCAGGATTTACCGGAGAATTTGATACGGCTGTTACGTCCACATCAGAGTAACCGGCATTACCTGAAATATAACCAGAAGGATCACCGGCCCCGATATAACGGAAGCTTTCAACTATACCCTGGTTGGTTAATGCTGCCATTGACAAACCAGAAGTAATGATATTCCTCCATCTTGCTTCTGCCTGTAAGAAATAACTTTCTGCAGCGGACAATATACATTGTGGTGAGGAACTCGTTTTCCCAACACCGGGTCCTATACCAGCGAGAACCTGTGATGCGTTTGCAGTTGTCGGGGGTAATCCATAAGCCACTCCCACATATCCGCCTGAACCAGCTACATAGAAACGGCTTCTGCGGGGATCAGCATTGTAAGCATAGTAGTCAATACCCCATGCATTGGCCCGAAAGAAAACATTGGCTGCGGTTTGCGCTCCTGCTGTTGTGGCAATAAATGTATTGAAGAAAGGATTGGGTTTATCAGCTGTATACCCCGGTTGTATTTGTGCATCCTCCCCTGCTCCCAGGTAGCCTGACCCTTCTGTATTAATAATAGCAACCTCAGCTGCTTTATTAATACCTGCCACTGCATAGGCATGGATAAGCATTCTTAGTTTCAGCGTATTGCCGAATCTTGCCCATTTGGCTCTTTGTGGTGTGATCAACGCATCAATCGCTGCCTGGTTTGTTGGTGCAGATGTAGGATTACCAAACATGATATCATTTTTCCATACATCTTTATTTGCATTCGTCAGAGAAACACTGGCTGATTTAATTAAAGCTATGCCTGTATCGATCTGGCGGAACAGATCTTTATAAACATCGAGCCCTTTATCATAAGCCGGTGTGGGATTAGCACCACCTTTTAAGGCCTGGCTATAAGGAACGTTGCCATACACATCCACCAGTACCTGGAAATTATGCGCTTTCATAATGCGGGCAATGCCTTCATAAAAACCAGCCCCGGCTTTGGCGGCTTTGGTTTGTACGATCTGGTAATCGTAGTTATTATCATAGCAGGCATTCCAGATAGCGTTCCCAAAACCGGTTGTGATCTCGTATGTTTCTTCAATCACATTGGGAGCATATGTTCCTGAACGGGCCCAGTAGCCCATCCAGTTCTGGGTTGTTCCCCACGGAGTGGCAACGATAGCTCCTGAGGCATGTAATGCTGCTGGCAACACCACATCATAAGAAACGGTGCTGTCAGTAGGCTGATTGGTATTTTGATTAATGTTAAACTGACTTTTACGGCATCCGGCAATGGCAACAATCAGCATCACCGACGGAAGAAAGCCAGTTAATATCTTATAGCGTTTCATATCTGAAATAGTTTAGCAGTTTATAACTGAATATTGATAGTGGCACCAAAAATTCTTGTAGGCGGTGTATTATCCAACCCACTTACTCCCTGTGCATTCCCTGTATTATTGGAAAACTCAGGATCGGTCCACTCATTTGATTTTGGCAGGAACATAAACAGGTTCCTTCCGCTGAGTGTCACACTCATTCCTTTGATTGTGTTTTTAGCAAATCCAAAGAAGCGGGCCGGAACATTATAGCTAAGACTTACTTCCCTGATCTTCCAGAAGTCACCACTTACCAGGTAATTGGTATTGGCATTCGTATTTACTGTTTGTGACCAGAAGTTGTAACCACCACTTACCATATAGATACTTGTATTCTCTACATATTTAGATCCATCCCAGTAAGAAGAGTTGGGCATGATGAACGGCTGACGGCTGTTCTGCCCGCTTCTTTTTGAAATACCGGAGAAATCCATACCTGTCCCTAATACTCCTGCCCATATTTGTGCTCCTGCACGATAATCAGCCACAGCACTGAACGTAAGGTCTTTCCAGTTTATATTCAGGTTAAGTCCCAATAAATGCTTAGGCTGAGTTTGCCCAAACGGTTTGATAGTCGGATCAACAGTTGGATAACCTGTAGAAGCGTCAACTATTACACGGCCCTGGTCATCTCTTACATAATCTGTCAACTGGAATGTATAAGCCGGTTTACCCACAATTACAAAGTTTCCATTACCAATACCCAGTTCATCCACTCCTTCAATGATCTTGGTAACCTCGTTGGACTGGTAAGTATAATTGGCTTTGAAATCAATTGATACGTCTCGGATCTTTACCAGCGGCGTTAACTTCAAATCAAATTCCAATCCTTTATTAGTGAACGAAGCAGCATTCAGCAAAGCACTGGTAAACCCTGTTGCACCTGAATACTGCACCTGGACGATCTGGTCTGTGTTATCCTGTGAGTAAGCTGTGGCTTCGAAATTGATACGGTTTTTCAGGAATCCTAACTCAATGCCTATCTCATTGTTCTTTACAAACTCCGGAGTGTATTCAGGCAGTCGAAGAACGTTACCAGAAGTATAACCTACCAGTGTACCGTATGGGAATCCACCACCCAAACCATATGTATTCTCCAGCGCCTGGACACCCAGGTTTACGTTACCGGTTTTAGAAATAGCACCACGAACTTTAAAGTAAGAAATGGACCGGCTCTTCTTTATTGCCGGTATGGCTTCTGACAAAAGAACTGATGCACTTACACCGGGATAGAAAAAGCTGATTGCCTTAAAATCATAGTTATAATAATAAGCTAAGCGGCTGTTCATATCATAACTGGCTGTTGCTTCCAGGAAAGCCCAGTTATTATAGCCAATGGAGAGTTTTCCAAAATACCTCGCCAGCCGTGACTTAAAATTAGTCTCTGCTACACCGGGCTCTCCCTTTCTTCCAATAACATTAAATAAGCTGGGAAAGGCCAGGTTATCACTGGCGACAGTTATGTTCTTTGAGTTATCCTCACGAAAAGACTGACCCAATAGTGCGTTGAAATCAAAATTACCCGCCTTTTTACGGATAGAAGCAAAGAACTCTGAATTGATGCGGCTCGCTGTGGCAGATCCATCCACTACTTCAGCAACGAGATCCCCGGATTGGGCAATAGCTTTGCCGCTGGCCTTGGCAAATTCACCATAGGTAAATGCACCAGCTGTGTTTTTGGTTGTTCCGTTTGAAATAGTAGCCCCCAAACGGTAAGTGAACGTAAGCCAGTTGGTAGCTTTAAAGTTCAGTTCAAAGTTTCCGAAGATATCTTCTGTTCTTCCTACATTCCTGAAATTGTCGATCATGAAATAGGGATTGGAATAGTAATCATTAAAGTAACCATCCGGACTGGACCAGTAATTATTTCTCCAATCCTTAAATCTTGTGATCGGAATTTGTTGCGGTGTGTTTATAAGATTCCAGTAGACAGTAAAGTCACGGCCGTTACCAAAATTTGAACCTGACGTTACATCAAAATTTCCTTTAGTATAGTTGATGCTGTACGAAGCTTTAAACCTGTTGTATTCCTTATTGGCAGCCATATGAACAGATACCCTGCGGTTAACGTCTTTTGGCATGATGCCCTGGATCAATACATTCTGCGCACTCAGGTAGAAATCACCAGTAGAGAATGAAACATCTGTCTGGTTGGTGATACCGGTGTTCCAGAATTTCTTTTTTTCACCGGGTCTTGCTAAATATTCCACCAAATACTTTTCACCATTAGGACCATCACGGCCGATCTGGCGTACGGAACCATCAAACTCATCACCGTAACACTGGTTTTCTATCGGGTCATATACCCCGTACCCAAACTGATCTACAGAAGAACCGGATCCAAACTGTGTTTGCATCTCCGGCATGAAGGAAACTCTTTCAACCTGTACAGTATGTCCCACACTTACCTGAGGTTTTGTTCTGCTGCCTTTTTTAGTAGTAACCACCAGCGCACCGTTAGCCCCATCAGGACCGTAGATCGCTGTGGCAGATGCAGATTTCAAAATCGTTACATCCACGATATCGTTAGGATTGATAGAATTCAAATAACCTAATGCAATGGGCACACCATCCAATATCAGCATTGGCTGGTTGTTGCCAGTCAGTGAACGGATACCACGAAGTGTAAGTCTCGTATCAGCAAATACGCCGTTGTTAACCGTTTGTACATTCAGGCCAGAAACTTTTCCTGTCAAACCGTTCTGAAGATTCACTGCTTTTGCCTGTGTAAGTTCTGTCGATTTAACCTTGGATACAGCATATCCCAACTCTTTAGGCTGGCGGGTTTGTCCCAGTGCAGTGACGACTACTTCTGTTCCGGCAATCACGGTACGTTTTACCTGTATAGTGATGGTATTTCCGGCGCCCACCGTGGTCTCAGTTGCTTCAAGACCTGCCCCGGATACAATTAAGATATCACCCGTTTTGGCCGAAATACGGAACTGGCCATTGTTATCTGCAGCAATACCTGTCCGGGTTCCTTTTAATTTTACAGAGGCTCCGGGTAATGGTTCACCTCTTTCATCTGTTACAGTACCGGTAATTGTCCGGTTCTGACCAACAGCTACTGCAGCAAGTAACAGCAGCATGGTAAGCAGTGATACAATTTTTCTCATGTCGTTTAGCTTTTTGTTAAATAAAATCCTGTGAAGGAGTGATGTTCACATGGACAGAGAAGTGAAATTATTTTTATGCTGCTGCACGACTATGCCTATTCAACGAACAGCATAGTATCGTCAATAAAGGAGAGTTAAAACCGCTAAAAAAAATTAATAAGCCGGTAACAGTATTTGATAGGAAGAAACCTGTTGTTGATGGCTGTGAGTACCTGTTACAAACAGGAAAATAAGATTATACCTAAGACTTATGGAAGAGATCAGCTACCGGCAATTCCTAATACAGATTGCACCACTTCCTTATAGCTTCTTCCTACCGGAATTTGCTTGCCGTCTATTTCCACATCCGTGGCTGTAAAGGCATCAATTTTATCTTTTGCCACTATAAAAGAGCGGTGTATCCTGATAAAATTGTTTTTTTCCAGCATTTCTTCTATCTGGCCCAACTGGAACTTGGTGAGAATTGATTTTGTTTTGGTAACAATGCGTATATATTCTTTGAGGCTTTCAATATAGAGTATCTCGTCAAGGAATACCTTCACCTTTTTCTTACTTACATTGAAGAATAAATAACTCCTTTCTGCAGGTGCCGGAACGGATACGACCGTTTCACCGGATGAAAGCTGCCTCAGCTTGTTCACGGCTGTAAGAAACCTTGCAAACTCCACCGGCTTCAGCAAATAATCCACTACATTATATTCATAGCCCTGCAGTGCATATTCATGATACGCTGAAGTAATGATAATATGCGGAGGGTGTTTCAATGTTTTTATAAAATCCAGTCCTTTTAGTTTGGGCAAATGAATATCCAGGAAGATGAGGTCTATTTTTTCCTGCTGCAATAATTCCATAGCATAAATAGCATCCGGGCAGACTGCTTTTAAGGAGAGAAAAGGAACCTGCCGCACATAATCCTGCAATACCTCCGCCGCTAAAGGCTCATCCTCCACTATCAGGCATTTATATTGTTGCATGGTTCAGCAAATTTATTGTCAATAAAATTTTAAAACTGTTCTTTTCATTTTCTACTGTCAGC